>Ga0233443_1001856_pt1 | contig 17341 bp, 13 predicted proteins | sample SI_123_September_2_FD_182784 | JGI IMG/M metagenome (GOLD analysis project Ga0233443, IMG submission 182784) | Seawater microbial communities from Saanich Inlet, British Columbia, Canada - SI_123_September2016_200_MG | ecosystem: Environmental > Aquatic > Marine > Inlet | place: Canada: British... | reverse complement strand
CCTTTGGCACCGAGCAATGCTGGTGGAATTGGCTGTACCGGACCTGAGGCATTGCCGAAGGAAACCATGGTGCCGAGACGGTGCAGGCAGTCGAGCGAGCCGTCCCAGGTGCTTTGGCCGACGGCGTCGTATACGACCGGCACGCCTTCGCCTTTGGTCAGGCGTTTTACTTCTTTCACGAAGTCTTTTTTGTTGTAGTCGATGACGTGGGCAAAACCATGAGCCTTGGCGAGTTTAACCTTGGCCGGACCGCCTGCGGTACCGATGGCATTGACGCCGAGTTCTTTCAGCCATTGTCCTGCGATCAGGCCGACACCACCTGCGGCAGCCTGCCACAAGATGTTCATGCCTTTTTTAACCTTGAAGGTACGGCGGATAAGATATTCCACGGTCATGCCCTGCAACATCATGGCGGCGGCTGTTTCATCTGAAATGCCGTCGGGGATTTTCACCAATACATGGGCCGGGATCACACGGGCTTCGCAATAGGCACCGGGCGGGCCACCGGCATAAGCAACTCGGTCACCAGGTTTGACAACGGTCACACCTTTGCCAACGGCTTCGACCACACCGGCTGCCTCGAGGCCGATGGTTGAACCAGGCGCCATGGGATAAAGACCGGTGCGCTGATAGATATCGATGTAGTTCAGGCCGACAGCGGTGTGGCGGATCAGGGCTTCACCCTTTTTTGGATTGCCGACTTTGACGTCCCGCCATTTCATTGTGGAGGCTGCGCCGAAGGTGTCGTTGACCATTGCTTTTGTCATAAATAAACTTTCAAGTTTGGTTGGCTCGGCCAGCCCGCTCCCCCTCCCAACCACCCAGTGCGATTATCCTGTGGGTGGTTGGGAGGGGGAGCGGGCTGGCCTGTGAATCAAAACTCATAAAAGCTAAAGCAGTTGCCCTTGGATGGCTACACCTTCCAGGCGCAACAATTGCTTTTTGGTTTCAACCCCGCCATCGCCGGAAAAACCACCGAGGCCTTCTTTGGCCACGATACGATGACAGGGGATGATGATGGGAATGGGATTTGCACCGCAGGCTGTACCCACGGGTTGGGCGGCACTGTCGAGTTCCTTTGCGACCGAGCCATAGGTTCTGGTTTTGCCTGCCGGTATTTCACACATGGCTCGCCAGACGGCTTTTTGAAAATCGCTGCCTTCAGGGTCGAGTGGCAAATCAAATTCCTGACGCTTACCATCGAAATAATCATTGAGCTGGGCGCAGGCCTCCAGCAGGACAGAATGGTCAGAATTAGCGCCGTCCATATCGTTGGGCACGCGGCCCCATTCCAGCACGGTGATTTTGTCATTTGCCTGATAGACCGTGAGGTCACCGACGGGACTGTGCAGCGAGCGCCAGCAAATGGAAGAAGAATCGGTTGTGGCCATGCGCCCTAATTTACGCCCTGTGACATGACTTGTGCAAGGTGGGTTTGATCGGTCACGGGCAGGGAACACACGGGCCCGCGACAGACATATGCTGTGGGCTTGCCGTCGATCCTGTTTTTGCCAGTGGCGGGGTGGCCTTTTGGTAAATCGAAACCAGGGGTGATAACCTGCACGTATCTGTCGGGATCAGGCGAGGCCCAGGCCGTGCGGATTAAACTTTGCGTAGCTATATCATCTCGATGACCGATGATGACGACTTGCAAGGCGCTGTGCAAAAATTCTGTATTGTTCATCAGGGTGGTGATGGCGATGAAATTGCGGGCAACTTCACCAGCGAAACAATCAATGATCGACAAGGCCCGCGCGCGATATTTTTCGTCGCCGGTGGCCAGCCAGAGGCGGGCCAGCACGTTGATGATGGTGCCGTTGCCGGCAGGGATGGCATTGTCGGTGGCGTTGCGGGTGCGGGTGATCAGGCTTTCGCCATCAGCCGAGGTGAAAAAGTACCCGCCAAATTCACTATCCAGATATTGTTGTTCCAGAACGTCAAACCAGGCCTTGGCGTGTTTGAGATAACTTTGATCTCCGGTGGCCTCGAACAGGGCGAGGGCTGCTTCGGACATGTTGGCATAATCATCCAGAAAAGCCGGTCCACCATTGATACCGGCGCAGGCGCTGTGATGCAGTCGATCACCATCTGTCATGGAGGTGATGATGCTGGCAAAAGCTGTTTCCGCCATTTGTAGCCAGTCCGGTTTTTCGAACACCATCGCGGCCTGACAAAGGGCTGTAATCATCAAACCGTTCCAGTCGGCCAGCACCTTGTCATCGCGCCCCGGTCGGATGCGCCCGGCCCGTGCGGCCAATAATTTGTTGCGGGCGATGCCAAGGGAAACCTCGGTTGGGCCGTCTGCCAGCAGCAAGTTTTCAGATCGATTAAGGATGGTTTTGCCTTCCCAGTTACCACCAGGATTGACGTCATAGATGTCCTTGAAGGCAGCACTGTCGTCACCCAGAATCTCGTCGATTTCAGTTATTCCCCAGACGTAAAAGCGGCCCTCTTCTCCTTCTGAATCAGCATCAAGTGCTGCCGTAAATGTGCCGTCAAATCCGGCATCATCGCTCATCATTTCGGCTTGTAGCCAGTCTATGGTTTCGCGGATCCGCACCGCGTATAGCGGCGATTTCGTTTGCCGCCAGACTGTGGTCATCAAGCTGATCAACAGGGCATTGTCGTAAAGCATTTTTTCAAAATGCGGGGCCAGCCAATAAGCGTCTGTGGAATACCGGGAAAAGCCACCGATCAGGTGATCATAAATGCCGCCCTGGCAAATATTGTCGAGTGTCAGAGTGACGGCATCTGCCAGCGGTTGTTCACTTGTTCTGTGCCAGGCCCGCCACAAAAAAGCGAAGATATGCGGTTGGGGAAACTTGGGTGCACCGGACAGACCGCCATGCTGATTATCAACGGCATCCAATAATTGCCGGGCCGCCGCATCCATTAACCCGGGCGTCAGTCCGCCATGGGAAAGGGCTTCGGGGGCGGGGCCGGCGGCCGGTGTGGACAGGCGGGCAAGGCCGGATTTCAGAGCCGTGATATTTTTTGAAATAGTCTCTGGTCGGTCGGTCCAGACGCCGTGAATTTGGTGCAGCAATTCAGGGAAACCGGGTCGGCCATATGCCGGGCGAGGTGGAAAATAGGTGCCACCCCAAAAGGGTTCTGTGTCCGGCGTCAGGAACATGGTAAGCGGCCAGCCACCCTGTTCACCCATCAGGGACAGGGCTTGTTGATAAATGGCATCAATGTCCGGTCGTTCCTCGCGGTCGACCTTGATGCAAATAAACAATTTGTTCATGATATCAGCCGTGGCCTGGTCTTCGAAACTTTCATGGGCCATGACATGACACCAGTGACAGGCGGCATAACCAACGCTTAACAGAATTGGACGGTTTTCGCTGCGGGCCTGGGCAAGCGCTTCCGGCCCCCAGGTTTGCCAATGCACAGGGTTGTCTTGATGTTGCAGCAGATATGGACTGGTTGCCTGGTCCAGGCGATTACTCATTTTTTGGAATTCCCCATAACACCAAATCGAATTCACTCAGCTACCGACGATGCCAAAACAGCAGGGCCAATGATGACTCCATACAGCGAGCCGTGACTTGATCGAAGTTGCCATCTTCAATGCCCGGCATATTCTCTTTGACGCAGTGGTTTCGCTGTTTCAAATAATCCAGAAACACTCTAGTGTCGCCGAAATGCCGCCCCCAAAATTTCTGACAACACGGTCAACAACCCGGAGAAGCTTCATGAAGGTCACTATCGATATTGATTGTTCGCCCGAAGAAGCAAGGGCTTTTATGGGCTTGCCAGATGTGGCACCCATGCAAAAGGCCGTCATGGACAAGATGCAGGAAGAAATGCTCAGCAAAATGACAATGCTGGATGCGGAAACCATGTTCAAGACCTGGCTGCCAAACAGCACTGAGGGCTTCGAATCCATGCAAAAGTTTTGGGGGCAGATGGCGGGATCCATGGGTAGCAAGGGCAAGTAGCCGCTGTGCTAACGACCGAAAAATACCTGTAAGCCATTGAAGATAAATAATAAATAATACCAAATGGACGAATGATGCGGCCCCATACAATCTTTGCCTTGTCTTCCGGGGCTCCTCCGGCGGGGCTTGCTGTGGTTCGGCTCTCAGGAACGGATGCCGGGCCTTTACTGAAAAAGATTGCTGGAAAGCTGCCGCCGCCACGTATGGCGACACGGGCGCAACTGAAAAACTTTGCAGCTGAAGAAAATCCGGAAATTATTGACGATGCCCTGGTGCTGTGGTTTCCGGCCCCCAACAGTTTTACCGGCGAAGATGTTGTTGAGTTCCATTTGCATGGCGGACGGGCCGTGATTGCGGCCCTGTCAGATTTGTTGGCGGCACAACCCGGCGTGGGGCTGGCCGAACCCGGTGAATTTACCCGGCGTGCCTTCGAGAATAACAAGCTGGATCTGACCCAGGCCGAAGGCATCGGTGACCTGGTTCACGCAGAAACTGAAGCCCAGCGTCGACAGGCCTTGCGCCAGACCGGTGGAGCCCTTGGCGCTTTGTACGAAGACTGGCGGCATGGCTTGTTGCGGGCACTTGCTTATCTGGAAGCGGACATTGATTTTTCGGATGACGAAGATTTGCCAGACAATCTGGTTGATCAGGTTCGCCCTCAGCTGGCGCAAATTTTAGCGGCGATCAAGGAACACCTTGCTGATAATCATCGCGGGGAACGCCTGAGGGATGGGATTTACGTGGCCATACTGGGCCCGCCAAATGCCGGAAAATCAAGTCTTTTCAATGAGTTAGCAAAACGTGATGCCGCGATAGTGTCCGATCAGGCGGGGACCACGCGGGATGTCATTGAGGTTCATCTGGACCTCGGTGGCTATCCGGTCGTGGTGGCAGATACCGCTGGGTTACGTCGTACAGCCGACCTGGTGGAGGACGAGGGCGTCAAACGAGCCCTGCAAAGAGCAAGCGAAGCCGACCTCAAGATCATTGTGTTGGATGGCGCCAGTGCAGACGCGCCTGATGATGCGACGATGGCTCTGATTGACGATGATTGTTTTGTTGTCCTCAACAAGTCCGATATTATAAATCCGGGGGAAGTTTCAGCCGCCTTGTTAAAATTAAGCAGCAATGTGCGGGCGATTTCGGTTAAAACCGGAGACGGCGTCAAAGGCCTGCTGGATGACCTGGGATCAGAGGTGGCGGGGCGATATGGTTTGCAGGCGGCACCTGGCTTGACCCGTTTGCGGCATCGTGAAGCCCTGAAGGAATGCCTGGCCAGCCTGGCACGGTTTTTTGAAAATAAAGTTGATATGCCAGCTGAACTGGCGGCTGAGGATATTCGCCTCGCAGCGCGGTCCTTAGGCGTGATTACCGGGCGTGTCGATGTTGAAAGCCTACTAGATATAGTATTTCGGGATTTCTGTATCGGTAAATAGCGGAATTAGTTTTGGTTCAGAAATGAGTATCAGGTCATGTAATTGTTTCACGTGAAACATTGGGCAGCCCAGGACAGGGCAAACCCGCCACACTGCCAGTGTTTGACGTTAAATCAGGGTTTGACTTAAGGGTCCAGGCTGCGTAGGTTCCCCGGCCATGAGCCAGAACCCATTTCAGAATCCGATCCAGCCACTCATACTATCCGAGGGCCAGCACTTCGATGTCATCATCGTCGGCGGCGGCCATGCGGGCAGTGAAGCGGCAGCGGCATCAGCTCGGCAGGGGGCCAATACACTGTTGTTGACCCATCGCGCCGATACCATTGGCGAAATGTCTTGCAATCCGGCTATAGGTGGATTGGGCAAGGGGCATCTGGTGCGGGAAATTGATGCGCTTGACGGCATTATGGGCCGAATGGCGGACAAGGCCGGTATTCAGTTTCGTTTATTGAACCGACGCAGGGGCCCAGCCGTGCGCGGTCCCCGGGCCCAGATCGACCGCAAGCTATATCGCCAGGCCATGCAAACCGAGTTGGCCGGGCGGGAAAACCTGTCTATTGCTGAAGGCGGCGTTGAAGACCTTATTATAAGTGATGACGGCAGCAACCGGGTCACCGGCGTGCGTACTGGCGATGGCATATCTGTTTCTGCCAAGGCCGTCGTTGTGACAACCGGAACCTTTCTTGACGGTCTTATTCATATAGGCGAAGAAACCACACCAGCCGGTCGTGCCGGGGAGGCACCTGCCAGGGGTCTCTCGAATACCTTGCGGTCATTGGGTCTGCGTCTGGGGCGACTGAAAACCGGGACGCCGCCGCGGCTGGATGGGCGAACCATTGATTATAGCCAGCTGGACGAACAACTTGCTGATGATCCACCGGTGCCGTTTTCCTTTTTGAATACAGAAATCACAATACCGCAGATTTCTTGTCATATTACGGGTACGACAAAAGCCGGGCATGAGTTGATCCGGGCCAATATTCACCGCGCGCCGATGTATAGTGGCAAAATCGAAAGTACTGGTCCGCGCTATTGTCCCTCCATAGAAGACAAGGTCGTTCGTTTCGCTGAACGCGACAGCCACCAGATCTTTCTGGAACCGGAAGGACTGGATGATCACACGGTTTATCCCAATGGTATTTCCACGTCCCTGCCTGAAGATGTGCAGCGCGGCCTGTTGAAGACCATTCCGGGTCTGGAAAATGCAGTGATCCTGAGGCCGGGTTACGCTATTGAGTATGACTTTGTCGACCCCCGCGAATTGTCAGCGAGTTTACAATCCCTGAAATCACCAGGCCTGTATCTGGCGGGTCAGATCAATGGCACCACGGGATATGAAGAAGCCGCCGCACAAGGGTTGATGGCCGGCTTGAACGCCGCCAGTGCGGCGAGTGGGGGAGAGCCTCTTATTCTTGACCGGGCCGAAGCCTATATCGGCGTGATGATTGATGATCTGATTTCGCGTGGCACGGAAGAGCCATACCGGATGTTCACGTCACGTGCCGAATATCGACTGACACTGCGGGCGGATAATGCAGATCAGCGCCTGACGATGCGCGGTATTGCCTTCGGCTGCGTCAAAGCTGAACGAACGGCGGCCTGGGGATTGTGGAGAAATGAACTGGACGCCATCCGGGCATTGGCAGCCGAGTCATTGATTACACCCAATGAAGCACAGAAGCATGGACTGAAAGTCAATCTGGATGGCGTGCGGCGATCGGTTGTGGATTTGCTGGCTTATCCCCATATAGATATAGAAGACATCTTTAATATCTGGCCGGAATTCAAATCTTTTTCTGGTCGGGCGGTGGAGCAATTGGAGACCGATGCTCTCTATGCCGGGTATATGGATCGACAGGTTGCCGACATTGAAGCCTTCCGCCGGGACGAAGATTTGAAACTGCCGGAAAACCTCGACTATGCTTCTGTCGGTTCATTGTCCAACGAAGTACGAAACAAACTTGCTGCGTCCCGGCCAGCAACTTTGGGGGCGGCGGCCAGGATCTCAGGGGTCACGCCTGCTGCATTGACGGCTCTGTTGGTCCATGTGAAGAGGGGCCACCATCTCGACCCGAACCGGCGCAGTGCCTGACTATCGAATGGCAGAAAAGCTTTGATGACCCCTGATGGCTTCCAATCCGCAACCAATGTTTCACGTGAAACATTGGACCGGCTGAAGGTCTATGCAGATCTTCTGGTGAAGTGGCAGAAGGCCATCAATCTTGTCAGCAAGAATACCTTGCCCGATTTGTGGCAGCGGCACATGCTGGATAGCGCCCAGATTTATGATATTGCCAAAGCAGTTGTCGCTGAGCAGGGCAGGAATATCCGGCCCTTGAATGAAAGTACCTGGCTTGACCTGGGCAGTGGCGCGGGTTTTCCCGGTCTGGTGCTTTCAATTATGGGCGTGGGGCAGATGCATCTGGTGGAAAGCGACGCCCGGAAATGCACTTTTATGCGGGAAGTTGCACGAGAGACCGGCGCGAATGTCATTTTTCACACCTGCCGCATTGAAAAGCTCGCAGGGCAAAAAGACAATCCGGGTCAAGTTGACTTTATATCTGCCCGGGCATTGGCAAAAACCGATCAATTGCTTGCTTGGGCAGCGCCTTTTCGATCACAAAATACAGTATGCCTGTTCCCAAAGGGACAAGATGTTGATTTCGAGTTGGAACATCTGTTAGAATTTGATGATTCCATAATAAAAAAGTGGCCTAGCCGCACACAAGACCAGAGTGTCGTGTTACAAGTTACGTCGCATTGAGTGTTCTTATGGCTGCCGATATCCGACAATTAGTGGCTTGATTGGTAGCCTGGGCGAGGGGCCTGTTAAAATGACAGAGGCAGATGATATGGATGATCCGGATATGGATGACAAGGTTGAAGTCCTTGAGGTTTCGACTCAGGAGACAAGCCGTGCTGCTGCACCAGGTCCACAGATTCTGGCGATTGCAAATCAAAAGGGTGGCGTTGGCAAAACCACTACGACCATAAACCTGGCGACAGCTTTGGCGGCTGTTGGTTGCAAGGTTCTGATTGTTGATCTTGACCCGCAAGGTAATGCCAGTACTGGCTTGGGCGTTGATCGTGCCCAACGGGAAACCTCGACCTATGAAGTGTTGACCGGACTTGCCACACTTGATCAGGCCCTGTTTCGCAGCCGCATTCCGGGCCTGGATATTATTCCATCGACCGTTGATTTATCCGGGGCTGAGTTGGAGCTTGTCGACATTGAACGCCGCAGCTATCGTTTGCGCGATGCCATGGAAAACACGGTTCAGAACTATCAGTATGTTCTTATCGACTGCCCGCCGTCGCTGGGCTTGTTGACCCTGAACGCCTTGACGGCCGCACATTCAGTATTGGTGCCGCTGCAATGTGAATTCTTTGCCCTGGAAGGTTTAAGCCAGTTGATACGCACCATTGAACGTGTGAGTGCTGCCTTTAATCCGGAGCTGCATATTAAAGGCGTGGTTCTGACTATGTTTGACAAACGCAATAACCTTTCAGGACAGGTTGCAGATGATGTCCGTGAGTTCCTCGGCGACAAAGTTTATAAAACAGTCATTCCGCGGAATGTGAAAATTTCCGAAGCGCCGTCCTATGGTAAACCGGCGCTGCTTTATGATCATGAATGTGCCGGCAGCAAGGCTTACATCCAGCTTGCCAGCGAAATGCTTAAACGGGAACGCAGTCGTGCAGCTTGAGGAAAAGACTGAATACGGGGAAGAGATGATGGCTGAAGAGGGAAAACGCAAAAGTCTGGGTCGTGGATTATCCGCCTTGCTTGGCGATGCACCGTCTCCGGTGGCAGCCGCCAGTACGAATGACAGTGCGCCGCGCGCAACACGCGAAGTTGCGATCGATCAGTTAAGGCCCAATCCCTGGCAGCCGCGCCAGCATTTCGCTGAAGAAGACCTTGCTTCTCTGGAGGCCTCCATCCTGGAGCTGGGCATTATTCAGCCCATCCTGGTGCGCAATGCAAAGGCCGGCAGCGAAACCGAATTTGAAATCATTGCCGGTGAACGGCGTTGGCGTGCCGCCCAGCGGGCACAATTACACCAGGTGCCGATTGTTGTCCGTGATATGGACGACGTTCAGGCACTGGAAATTGCAATCGTTGAGAATGTGCAACGAGCTGACTTGTCGGCCCTGGAAGAAGCGGACGGTTATCAGCGTTTGATGGATGAGTTCGGTCACACCCAGGAATATCTCTCTGGCGTTATCGGCAAAAGCCGTAGCCACATCGCCAACACCCTGCGTCTTTTGGCTTTGCCGGACAAGATCAAGGCCTTGATCGAAGATGGCAGCCTGTCTGCCGGTCATGGACGGGCATTGCTGGGCGCATCCGATCCTCTTGCCATGGCACGGGAAGCGGTCAAAAAAGGCTTGAATGTGCGTCAGGTCGAAAAATTGGTAAAGAAAGAAGGCTCCAGCAAGCAGGCCAGCCGCCATCAGCCCTTGCCTGGCAAGGACGCAGATACCTTGGCTCTGGAAGCCAACATCTCGGCCGCCCTCGGTTTGAAGATAGAAATCGATCATAAGGGCGACAGCGGTGGTCAGGTTCATATCCTGTACCAAACTCTGGAGCAACTGGATGAAATTTGTCGGCGGCTCTCAGTAAGTTAATTTACCTAATTATATCAAATACTTAGCGTGTTTATGGAGTAAGACTGATGTCCGGAAGGTATCGCTTGATTGGCTCTCTGGGCTCACCTTACTCACGGAAAATGCGTGCCATCATGCGCTATCGTCGCCTGCCGCACGACTGGGTGTTGCGCACGGAACGCAACCGGGATGAATTTGCGCACTTGAAACCGGCCCTTGTTCCGGTTCTGCAATATCCCGACAGCGATCAGATGAAAATTGATTCAACACCACTGGCCTATGACCTTGAAGCGCGTCATGCAGGGCGCAGTATTATGCCGGATGATCCGTGCAATGCGTTCCTCAGTCATATGATCGAGGATATGGCGGACGAATGGCTGACCAAGGCGATGTTTCACTATCGCTGGGCCAATGATGCGGACATCAAATATGCCAGTCACTGGATCGCAGATGACAGCTTTCCGGATCATATTGGCGCCCAACGCGCGCAAACTGCAAAAATGTTTGCTGAGCGCCAGGTCGGTCGCATGCCAATGGTTGGCTGTACACCGGAAAATGCGCCTGTAATCGAAAGCAGCTATCTACGTCTTTTGGCGCTGCTGGAAGAACATGTGGGTTTACACAGTTATTTGTTTGGCAGCCGTCCCGCTTTGGCAGACTTTGGATTGTTTGGGCAGCTGATTGTGCTCGCCACTGATCCAACGCCACAGGCCCTGATGCGCAAACATACCCAGCGCACAGAAGACTGGTTGCGCCAATTGGATGATGCGTCTGGTGTGGAAGGGGACTGGTTGCCAGAAGGCGATAGTTTGCCGGAGGCAACTCTTGGGATATTGGCCATGGCCGGTGACATCTATCTGCCTTTCCTCAGCGCAAATGCTAACGCGGCAAAATCTGGGGAGTCAAATTTTTCACTGAAGATCATGGGCATGCCTTATGCCCAGGGTACGTTCGGTTATCAGGTTAAATGCCTGACAGATTTGCGTGAACGATTTGCAGCGCTGACAGGTGAGCCCCGTGATCGCGCAACAGCCATTCTTGAGAGCTGTGGGACACTTTCTTATCTGGTTTAGATAGTTCTATTGTATTTCAATAGTTTAGCGGCGACGCCCTCCTGTTAAGCCTTGCCGGGCGGCTTGCGCGACCCGCATCAGGGCGCGGCCCAATATGGCCTGGTCTGGTAGATCCGTTGATTTACAATCCAGTTCCGTATCGGTCAGAATTTGCAGGGCAGTGGACAAGGTCGCCGGTCGCCAGATACCTAACTGTCGACGAAAGGCATCCTGGGTTTTGAAAAAAACCGGCGGTCGCAGCGACGACATGGCTGTATTGGCATTGGCACCGTTTTGCATAACACCTGCAGCCAGGTGCAGGCGATGAAAATGTCGCTGCACTGCCCGCACAATCATCACGGCCGGATCACCATTTGCCTGACAGCGACGCAAGGCCGTATCGAGGGCGGCATAATCGCCACTGGCTGTGGCAATCGTTACATCATCCATCGACGTTGCTGCGCCATCGCCAACACAGGCTTGGGCATCCTGCAAACTGACGCGACCACCGGGCTCAATATAGAGCACAATTTTCTCCAGCTCGCGCCGCGTGACCTGGCGATCGCCACCAAGGTTAGACGACAGATAATCAAGTGCTGCCGGGTCCACTGTAAGCCCGCTTTCACTTAACATCTGACGAATGGTACCTTCCAGGCCGACGCCTTCGTCGACATAACAAGGTAGCGCTGCGGCAATATCCGATTTTTCAAAACAGGTTCTGAGTTTGGCCCGGGCCTGAAGTTCGCCGGCCTCCACCACGATCAGGGCATCACCGCTTGGATGATCAAAAAAATCGCTAAACCGGTCGGCGATATCATTGCCAGCACCCCGCACCCGAATAACCCGTCGGCCCCCACCAAAAGCGATCGCGGCGGCCTCGTCAGAAAGCAGGGCCGGATCACTGCTCAAACTTTTGGGGGCAATATCGACCACCCGAAAAGTGTCACGTAGATCTTCGACAACAGATCTGCAGAGACTTGTCGCACGTTCAAGAACCGCGCCCTGGTCGGGCCCATAAACCAGAATGGCCCGCACATCCGGATTGGGTGTACGGACAAAGCTTTCGACCTGGCGGGCTGCAATTTTCATGACGAGATTATAGGGGACGATCCCAAAAAACTCGAATATGAAATATTGAATACGAAAAAATCGATCATGAATATTTCAATCATGAAAATGACAAACGAAAATTCGTTCAGGAAGACTTGGTGCGGCGGGAAAAAAATACCCCGATACGGGTGCGTAATTCTTCAGCGACATCTCGGGCGGCCCGACGCTCGGCATCTTGTTTGGCAATCAGCGTTGCATATTCGCTGGCGATCACATTATAGACGGCAATCGATCTGACATTGCCAGCGAATATCTTTTTGTTCGAGGCCAGATCAAAAAGCGCAAAGCCGGACGTCAGCGTCAGGTTATACCGCGTGGCACTTTCGTCTTGTGCAAGAGCGGTGCCTTCACTGGAGAGCGAAAGATTTACCCTGAGCTCGTATTGTTTTTGCGCACCATGACCGCGGGGCGAAAAATATGACACCAACTGGTTTCGCACCAGCTGGCCGAGGCGATCCTCAATCGGGCCAACACGCACAGTTGCCAACTCGGCTTGTGGATCGGACAGACCAGATTTGTCTACGCCATAAAGCGGTTTGAAACCGCAGGCCGACAAGGCGACCAGCAACAGCGATGTTGTTATGAATTTAGACAACCACATTGACGATCCGGTTTGGTACCACAATGACTTTGCGGATTTTTTTATCACCAATGGCTGACTGCACAGTTGGCAGGGCCAGGGCGGCTTCCTGTACGATACTTTGTTCGGCGTCTTTTGCGACATCAATGGTGCCGCGCATTTTACCCGCAACCTGAACGCCGATGGTGATGATATCTTCTTCGGCCAGTTGTGGAATGACGGACGGCCAGGGTGTATCTGCCAGCAAAACTTCATGCCCCAAACGGTGCCACATTTCTTCCGCCAGATGAGGCATCATCGGACCGACAACCTGGACCAGAATAGTCAGGGCTTCTTTCAGGGCGTGTTGGTCGTCATCATTCTCTGGTTTGAAGCTACTAACAACATTTGTGAATTCATAAATGCGGGCGACAGCACGATTGAAACGAAGTTTCTCAATGTCATCTGTAATCCCGGTTAGCATGCGATGGGTCTCGCCTCGCAATGCCAAGCCGACGGCGCCAAGATCTGATGGTATATTGTCACCGTCCGGCAAGTTTTCCAGAGCCCCTTCGAACAAACGCCAAAGTCTTTGGGTAAAGCGCCAGGCTCCGGCGGCGCCGGAATCTGTCCATTCCAGATCCCTCTCGGGCGGGCTATCGGACAGCATGAACCAGCGCGCTGTGTCGGCGCCATATTCATTGATGATCGAGCTTGGGTCGACCACGTTCTTCTTGGACTTTGACATTGATTCCGAACGACCAATAGTCACAGGTGCGCCGGTTGCCTTCAGGCTGGCCGCCCCGCCATCACCGAAAACAACCTCTTCCGGATAGAGCCACTGGCCGCCTTCGTCCTTGTAGGTCTCGTGACAAACCATGCCTTGTGTGAACAAGCCCTGAAAGGGTTCATCCACGGACAGGTGACCGCATTTTTTCATGGCGCGGGTAAAAAAGCGCGAATAGAGAAGATGCAAAATGGCATGTTCAATGCCGCCGATATATTGATCAACCGGCAGCCAGTAATCGACCGCGTCCTTGTCAACGGGCTGGTCCACACGTGGTGAACAGAAACGGGCAAAATACCACGAACTGTCAACGAAGGTATCCAGAGTATCGGTCTCGCGAACCGCGGGCTTCCCGCAGGTAGGGCAGGCCACATGTTTCCAGGTCGGATGTTGGTCCAGTGGATTGCCAACTGCATCGAAGGTCACATCGTCTGGCAGGATGATGGGCAGGCTTTCTTTCGGGGCCGCAACGGGACCGCATTCTTCACAATGAATAATCGGGATCGGACAGCCCCAATAACGCTGCCGGGAAACACCCCAGTCACGCAGACGGAAATTAACCGTGCGTGTCGCGCCGTGTGATTTTTCCAGGCGACCGGCCACTTCATCTTTGGCCGTTGGCACGTCCATGCCATTGAGGAAATCAGAATTAATCAGCAGGCCATCGCCCACATAAGCTTCGGTACCAATTTCGATTGTGGCCGGATCAACGCCCTTTGGGCCAACAACCGGGATAACGGGCAAACCATATTTACGGGCAAAATCAAGATCGCGTTGATCATGGGCCGGACAGCCAAAGATCGCACCGGTGCCATATTCCATCAAAACAAAGTTGGCGATGTAGACCGGCAAGTCTGCGTTGCCAAAGGGGTGACGGGCTTTCAGGCCTGTATCGAAGCCGCGTTTCTCGGCAGTCTCGATGGCTTCTTCTGTGGTACCATTGCGATGGCATTCGGCAATGAATTCTGCGGCGGCCGGATTATTGGCAGCAACCTCCCCGGCCAGTGGGTGATCTGGTGACAAAGCCATGAAGCTGGCACCAAACAGGGTATCCGGGCGGGTCGTGTAGATTTCCAGATTGTCTTTGCGATCAGTCAGATCAAATTTCAGGGACATGCCCTCGGATCGGCCAATCCAGTTCTGCTGCATCAAACGCACACGTTCCGGCCAACGATCGAGATCCTCCAGGGCTTCCAGCAATTCGTCGGCGTAATCGGTGATTTTGAAGAACCATTGCGACAGCAAACGCTTTTCAACTTCCGCACCAGAGCGCCAGCCCTTGCCATCGATTACCTGTTCATTGGCCAGCACCGTATTATCGACCGGGTCCCAGTTGACCCAGCTTTCTCGCCGGTAGGCCAGATCATTTTCAAACAGATCAACAAACAAGGCTTGCTGATGGGCATAGTATCCCGGATGGCAGGTGGCGATTTCACGGGACCAGTCCAGTGACAGGCCCATGATCTTCAATTCCGACTTCATGTTTTCGATGTTGGAATAGGTCCACTCGGCCGGGTGAATACCTTTGTCCCGGGCAGCATTTTCCGCCGGTAATCCGAAGGCATCCCAACCCATGGGGTGCAGCACATTGAAGCCTTGTGCCTTTTTATAACGAGCAACAACATCGCCAAGAGTGTAGTTGCGGACATGGCCCATATGTATACGCCCGGACGGATAGGGGAACATCTCAAGGACATAATATTTGGGCTTGTCAGGATCTTCCGACATCTCGAAGGTGCGGTTTTCCGCCCAGGTGGCTTGCCACTTCTGTTCGGTTTCGCGGGCGTTATATTTTACGCTTGGCTGTGTGGTGGCGGTGTCGCGCGCCATTACTTTATTCCTGTGTTTAACAGTTGGTGTGGTCTTGCAAATTCAGCTGTCTGCCTTGTTTACATTCTTCACAACAACATTTCAAAAATCGGGTCTGGTTTATCAGAAGATTGTTATTGGGGATCCGCAGAGGCAACATGCAGTTGCCGGGCGCGGGTCAGGATGGAATCTTCCAGTTCGGTGGGCGTGGTTGAGGCAACAGCCGCATCATTCCAGGGCGCTGTCTGCGTTATGCGGGTTTGACGGAAAACAGAGACTTTCAGGCCGTCTGCCCGCAATTTGCGATCAAGGATATAGACGGTCATCTTGAAGCGTTCCAGCGGCGATGATGGCGGCGAATACCAGTCCGTAATGATCACACCGCCAAATGGATCAGCCGAGGTAAGCGGCATAAACGAGATGGTATCCAGGGATGCCCGCCAGAGGAAACTGTTGACGCCGATGCCAGAGGGTCCGTTGCTTTCGCTGTCATCGCCAAAAAGTGAAACGCCGTCGCCTCCAAAGACCCGACCGATCGCTTTTTGTTCGCGCTCGTTCTGGCCCTTGGTCAGGCCGTCCGTTTTTTCCGTCTGAATACCGGAACAAGCCGACAACGTTATCGCTGTCGCCAATAGGGATAATCCTGCCAAAAGCCGAAATTGACCTGTCGTGCGAACAATGGATTTGCAAAAAGTACGCAAAATAACTTTCCTGAAAAGGCGCTGAATTGCGCGAATGGTAGCCTTGTTCCAGACTTTATCAACGATTTTCAACAAAATAACCACACTCTATTGCTTCATGAAGTCAAATTTCTTGTTTTGACCTCTGGCATATGTATCAAGACGCCGGTTTAAATGCCGTGATCATAGGCTCTAGGAAGTCTCGATAAGGCTCCCAGGCTTTCAGGGAAGTCTTGTAGATTGGTGATCGAACCTGGACTGAACTGGCCGTCGTTACAGTATTTGAACTTTTATGGAAATCAAGACAGGCGTTCTCCCAAGGCAAATCACAGTAATTCAGCAGCCGTCTTGTCTGGCCTTCCTGGTCTGCCACCAGTTTTTCATAAGAAAGATCAAGAAAACCGTCAGGATAAACGTTGCGCCAGTGGGCCATCAATGTTTCTTTTGCGTGGAAATACCGAACGATCTCCTCTTGATCGTATGCAAAGGCATTTCCTTCAGCAAACTGGATTTTGAAATTTGACCAAGCACAATCCATAAGGTCGCGCTGACAGTGAATAATCCGGGCGGCGGGCCAATAACTTTTGATTAACCCTACATAGTTAAATGTTGAAGGCGTTTTATCGACGACAAAGGCGTTGCCTGGTGAAATTTTGTCCAGTGCCTTTGCAATATGCTGCCCGAGATGCGCGTAGTCAGTATCATTCCAGTGGACCAGATAACCCGGAAAGTCTTCCCCTCTACTTTTGCTGACCTGGCTTAGCGATTTGTAGACTGAATTACATTCCCCGGCACCGCCAACCCGGCTGTGGCTGCATAGAATTTGTTCCACCAATGTTGTGCCAGATCGTGGCAGGCCCATCACGAATATAGGTGTCGGGCCACCAAAGGTTTGTTTCTTCGTTTGATCGAGAAAAGCCGAACCCATGAGTTGAGCAATTTCGCGCTTGACCAGTTCTTCCTTGTCTATGCTGTATTGGATCGAGCTGCGTCTGACTCTGTTCGCTTGCAGCAAATATCCTGCTGATATTGAATAGTCCTTTCGCTGCTCAAACACGCGGGATAGTGCTGCTGCAATCTTGCTTATATCGTCCGGTGAATTTTTATGGATGACCAGCGCTTGTTGCATGGTGCTCACATCCTGGTCGCTGATGTTGTTATCCAGCTCTGTCAAGACAAGCCAGCTGCCACTGTGTTCCGGCATAAAAGTTACGGACCGCCGCAGGCATTTAGCGGCTTTCTTCAATTCCCCTATATATAAGTATGAGGTACCTAACAAATTTTGCACGACACCGTTTTCCGGATCCAGAGTTTCAAGATGTTGCAAAACCTCCAATGCCCTTTCCGCTCTGTTTG
>Ga0233443_1001854_pt1 | contig 17359 bp, 13 predicted proteins | sample SI_123_September_2_FD_182784 | JGI IMG/M metagenome (GOLD analysis project Ga0233443, IMG submission 182784) | Seawater microbial communities from Saanich Inlet, British Columbia, Canada - SI_123_September2016_200_MG | ecosystem: Environmental > Aquatic > Marine > Inlet | place: Canada: British... | reverse complement strand
GAAATGTCATATGTTATCAATTTGATACGCTTGAATCCCTTTTTCATTTACTGTAATTGTTTTAGCTCAAATTATATTCTTTAATTTATTTAATATTCATTTATCTGAACTTGTATTATTAGTTATTACTTCAGCAAATTCTATGATCAACTTTTGTCATTTATATGTATCGAAATTTGAACTCAGATCTCTTTGTCATAGGTTATCAAGTACTGCATCAGATCAATACATAGTTTTAAACATACTCATTAGTGTTCATTTTCAACTTCACCCTTTCCCAAATAGAACAATAGAGGGGATAGTATGATCGTTTAAATGACTGTATTTGTATAGAATTATTTTATGTAGGTAATCAATATTCTCTTGCTTATTTCAAGCAATATTTTCTATGAGTTCTTTTATTTTTAAATGTAATGCTGGATTATTTGAGGGTTTCAAAATCGCATCTTCATTTAATAAATTATAACATTTTGCTTTTCCTCCTTTTCTATAGACTAGTTCATCGTAAGATTTTAAATCTCAGCTTAATCTATAGTTTTTAATCTCGTCTGTTGTAATCATTAGATTATTACTGACTTCATTAGGTCTGAAAAATTTTAACTTTTCTAGCCAGTAAAATTTTGCTAATGTCTTTACGTATATATATGTTTCTCATTCTTCAGAGGCTTTTTTTAATAAGTCACAATCTCCTTGGTTGTCACTTGGGTTCTCTATTTCATTCTCTAATTCTCTAAATTTTTTCATTTTAGTTAAAGTTATTTATTAATATTTTATAGGCTTCCTTTGTTGTAATGTTTTCTAAGTCAGCTATAAAATTTATAATGTTTCAGCCTTTCTTGCAGCCAAAACAATACCGGGAATTACTGTTTGTGTACACTCTAAAGCTTCCAGTTTTTTCCTTGTGAATTGGACATACAATATTTCTTCTCAAATTGTCAGGTAATATTACATACTTTCAGATTACCTCGGCAATTGGAATTGTATTTATGTCTATTTTTTTTTTGTTTTTGTATTTGTTTTTTTTCAAAAACTTTCTACGTTGAATTTCTAAATTAAAAATATTTAATATTTGTTCTAATTTTTTTACTTCAATTCAGATAGGATCAAATGTATAGAATAAATTTTCTATGAAATACAGGTCTAATTCAGACAAGTTCTCGTAGAGCAATTTTAATAGTTTTTGTTTGTTATCTGCAATTGTAGATAAAACTTTGTGCTTTATTAAATGCCCAGTTGAAAAATTTATAATGTCATAATTCTTCAATGTAGAAAACAATTGTTTTTCTAAGTTGAATATATTCTGTTTCTGCATATAATCTGATTCAGTTGATTTATTGGTAGAGTACAGCATGTGAGAATAGATAGAACTTAAATTGCTTTGCCGGCATATCTAGAATAATAAAAAATACCATAAAAAAAATCCTAATATTATCGGGATTTTTTTTGTGATTGGCTTACTGTTCTTTCTGAATCTATTAAAAATTATCGGAAAATTATCGGAAAAGACTATTTAATTGTATAATGTCATTTTGTACTACTCGAAATTAATTTTTTAATTTCAGTTGGAATATTAGATTTATACTCAGCACACAATAATCAATAAGGTTTAGAATAATTTCTTTTAGGATTTATTTTTTTTATTATATTTTCGTGAGACATAGGAGTTCATCTATTATCAAGTAGAAAATCAAATAATTTAAATTCTAAAGTAGCAGGGGAAAGTACTCATATAACTTTTCATTTAACTATAACATCTCATGATTCTCTTATTAATTCTATTTCATTATTGATATTTGCTTTAATTTTATTATACATTTTTTTTCATCATTCATGTATAATAGCATAAAATTGTAATTTATCTGTATTCTCAAAAAGTAGTTTCTTATCTAATTTTTCTTTTATTTTTAAATTATACATAAGATATTTAGATCATAGTCATGCTTTATTGTATTCTAGAAAAAGTTTGATAATATCTCTATATTTTTTTTCAGGGGTATCTTGCTGAGTAACAAACTTTCTAAATATATAGTATCTTTTATAAATTAATTTATTTCATTCTATAATTTTTATTTTTTTAAAAATACTTATTTCATCTCAAAAATCTAAAAAAGTATCTGATTCTAAATTTACTTTAAAATTATTTTCTTTTTTTAATTGTTTACTATAATAATTATTAAATTCAATTCAAAAATTATTATCATAATCATCAATTTTATTATCTAAACTCATTCTCTATTAATTAATAAATACTCTTACTCTAAATACTCTGCTTCTAAACTAGGCTTTCATTTCAAATTCTTCAAAGTCACTAACTACTTCGTAATTAATTTCATCTCATAAACATTCAAAATGTTTTTTAGCACATATTATTTTTTCACTCTCAGCCATTTTTAGTTGTAGTTCTTTTGAGCTTCACTTTGTTTCAATAACAAAGTATAATTTTTCTACTCAGTTCTTTTCATATAGGATTGCCCAGTCTGGATTATATTTTCATAGGGGAGTATCGATCTTAAACCAGTCAGGTAGTTTAACAAATAACTTTATGTCTTCATTATTATTCATTTTTTCAGCAAAAGTTTTTTCAACTATTGAATCATAGACTGTATATGTGTAAATACTTTTAGTTACTGGAATAGTATTAGATTTAAAATTAGAAGTTAATTCTTTATCTTCAAACTTTTTCATTGTATAATAATAAGCATCTCATACTTTTTCATATTTGATTCAATCAACTATTCTTTTTCTTTTAGTATCATTTATTATATATGATACTTTTTCTATAAACTTGTGAGGATTATTTGTAAAATCAATTAGTCTTTTTGATTCAAGTAAGATATGAATAATAGTATTTCTTTTTAGTCATGTATTTTCTTCTATCATTCTGATTAAATCAGGTAGGTTATCATCATATCATTTTAAATCATATGATCTATTCCTATATGATTCACTTGTTGTTACTCATTTTTTTTCAATGTTTAATCTAACCCATTGCATTTTTATTTTAGTGAGCTCTATTGCTTCCATTTTTTGTACTCATATAGTACATTCATCTATAAACTCATCTATATTAAAATCAATTTTATAATATGTTTTATATTTGATTCTATCCCATAAATCTTTGAACTCAGGGCTAAGTAAAACTTCTTTATTAACTTTGATATCTATTCTTTCTTTTTGGTTAAATACTGGTAACTTTTTAATAGCATCTTTTATATGTGTTACAACTTCTCCAGCTACTTCTTCATATTCTGTTGGTAGTTCAAAAGACTCAGATACTATATCTTCTTTTAACTTTTGTTTAACTTTTCCATTTCTATCTATATATCATTGATCTTGTAAGTGTTTATGTATACTCTCGGATTTCTTATATCAAATTTCTTCTTTTTCTTTTGTGTTAGGATTAGTTTCTAATATATGAGAAAATAGTTGAGGTTCAATATAACCAAACCTTACTCCTGTTTCAGCTTCCATTTCTTTTTGTAGAGTTTCAGCAAAATCTTCATAGCTTTCATTTGCTACTACTGTTAATATATTTATATCATCATCTTTAATTCTATCTCAATCTTGATTTACTGGAAGTCTTAATCATCTACCTATTTTTTGTCTTTTAGTAAAAGGATCAACTGATTCTACAAGAGTGCATATTTGAAATACATTAGGATTATCCCATCATTCTCTTAGTGCAGAATGTGAAAATATAAATCTTAGTGGAGTTTCAAATCATAGTAGCTCTTCTTTCTTTTTCATTATTAATTCATAAGCTGATTCATCGTCAGCATTTCATCTTTCACTACTATTTTTTAGTTTACCTTTTTTATCTTTAGCAAAGTATCAGTCATGTACTTTAGATATATCTACTCCAAGTAAATCTTTAAATTTATCTGAAGTAAGTAGGCTATTATACCTAGGTTGTTTTATTATTTTTTGATACTCTTCTTCAAATATACTAGCATAAACTCATTTAGTAGTAGTTCAGTCTTCATGATATATTTTATAATTCTCAACTTTATCTAGAAAAAATAATGATATTACTTTTATTCATTTACTTAAAAAGTTTCTTTCTTTATCTAGGTGACTAGTTATAGTTCATCTAATTTGTACTCTTTTAATTTCTAGATCATTTATTTCTCCCCATACCTCATTTAATTTTAGTGTTTTTCATGATTCAAAGTCAAGTTCTTCATTTCATTCAAAACAATTAATTCATTCTATTATGTAATTTTTATATGCTTCAAGTCTTCATGATAATAAATATAGATCATTTTTTCAATTTGCATCTACTTGTAAAATTCTTCTAGTTGTTTTTCAATCTGCGTTTACATTCATTTCTACTTTTGCTTTATAACCTTTTTTACAATCTACAGAAATAAGTTTTAAATAGGGAGAATTATTATCTCATTCACTAGTAATAGGTAGTACTTCAATTTTTTTAACTAGTTTTTCTTCATATGCTTCAACTGGTCATAGTCTATATAATAGATTATATTTTTCTTTATGTGTAGCTGAATATCTAAGTATAAATAAAGGATTAAGTTTATTTACAGCTATTTTAGATTTTTCAGTATTATCTACACTTTGAGGTTCATCTATTATAATTATAGGATTTGTTTGTGTAATGAAGTCTATAGGTCTATTTCATTGAAGCTTATCAGATTCTCTAAATATTAAATTAGATTTAGTTTCTTTTCATTTAGCTTCATCTTCAACTCATTTTCTAAATGCATCTATATTTATAATCATTATTTCTATAGTATCACTTTCTGCATAGTCTCTTGCTTGTGTTGGTTTACTTGAATCATATTTAAAGAAGTTACATTTAACTCAGTCATATATTTCTGAGAAATGATCTTCTGTTATTTCAAGTGATTTAAATACTCATTCTCTTATTGCTACACTAGGAACAACTATAATATATTTAGATAATCCATATTTTTTATATAGTTCTAATATTGTTCTAGTATATACATAAGTTTTTCATGTACCTGTTTCCATTTCAATAGTATAGTTTGGTACTTTATAATTGTCATCTATAATAGTTTTAGTCCTAGGTAGATTATTTTTATCTTGAATATTTATTACATTTTCAAGTAAGTCCTCATTATCTAGTTCAAGTTTATTTGATATACCATGTTGATTGGTTATTTGTTGAGCTCTACTTGTTCTAGCAATTGTAAATTTAGAGTTTTTGTATGGTTGTCATTTAAATACATCAACAATAGAATCAATTGCTGTTTTTTGATATTCCTGCTTGGAATCAAATTTTAGTTTTAGCATATGTTTAAATCTATTAATAATATAATTAAATTACTCTTACTTGAATTTCTTGTTTTTCTAATTGTTCTATAGCGTTTAGCTTAACAACATCATCTTTGAAACTATTATCATAAAAGACAGATACTTTAGGTTTAAGCTCACATATTTCTTTTATTATATCCAAAGTTATATCATTTTCTAGGCAAGCTATAAGGTAACCTGAAGCTATACTAAATACTTTTTTTCATCCAATATTTAATTCTTCCATAGGTAAAGATAAATCCATACCATTCTTCAACATGATTTCATATATCATATCTATTTGATCTCTATCTTCTTTTACTGGATTAGTCATATCAGTAAGTCTAGTTTGCAGTTCTTCTTTTACTTCACTATCAGTTCATCAACTAACAGTTGTTTCCCATTTTTTTAAATTAGTTGTATCAAGTTTAAATACCTTAAATCATATATCCAAGTTTTCAATTCAATCCTTATCTTTATTCTCTACAAGTATTTTTTCGCCAGCTCTCCTGATTCTCTCTTTTCATATTTCACATATATTTTTTAATCAATCTTTATAATTATCATCCTTTTCATTTACTTTTTCTTCTAATTGAACCATTATAAATTTTCTTTTTCAATTGTCTTCAACATTTTTTTCAATTGTTGCATGAGCTGTGGTTGCTGATCCACTAAAAAAATCCAAAACTATATCATTCTTATTACAGCACATATTCAGAAAATTCTTTATTAACTTAACAGGCTTTTTACCATTTTCAAATTTTATGTCTCACTCTTTTGTTAAATTATTTAAATCTATTTTATCCCATAATGTACCTAATTTATCAAGCTTATATACGTCTTCTTTATCTTTTTCTCATACATCTGAAAACCAAGCTAATAAATTAAATTTATCTCACTTATAAAATTGTTCATATAATTTATCTTTATTTTTTCATGTTTTAGGGACATATTCAATTGAATAAAAATCATTATCAATATTCAGTTCTTTAACTTTATCCATTGCTCTTACTCTAATTGAACTCTGAGGAATAGTAGTTCTGAAAATACGATTGAAGTATTTTTCATAAACTTGTTTTAACGATAATTTATCATCTTTAACAATTTGTCAAATTGATTTAATTATGTAATTATTTCTTTTATAAATCTTTATTTCATTACCATCTCAATCAATAGTACTTCCAACATATTCTTTGTCGCCATCATATACTAATGCAGCTGTATATTTCCAGCTTATATTATTATTTTTATAGTGTTCCAATACTTTTGTAATTTCAGTTTTATTATAAATTCAATTAAAATTATTAAAAGTATCATAACTTTTTACATATACTAGAATATACTCTATGTTTTTTTTCAATCTTTTATCTTCTCATCATCAACTTGCTCAAGCAACATTTTTCATTTTAGCTGAAATAATATTTACAAAGTTTTCTTCACCATATATTTCATCACATATTTTTTTGAGATTAAATACTTCATTATCATCAATAGATATAAAAATAACTCAATCTCATTTTAATAAATTTCTTGCAAGTTTAAGTCTAGGATACATCATACTTAGCCAATCACTATGGAATCTACCACTTGTGTCAGGATTAGATTTCATATCTTGTTCAGTCTTTTGTTTATAATTTTCTGCTGTTTCTCAATAATTATCAGGATAAATAAAAGAATCATTACCGGTATTATATGGGGGGTCGATATATATCATCTTTACTTTACCTCTATATGATCATTGTAATGTTCTAAGTACTTCTAAATTATCTCATTCTATATATAAATTTTGAGTTGTATCCCAATTTTTAGAAGAAGCTTTATCAGGTCTTAATGTTCATGTATTTTCTGCTAGAGCTACTTGTATTGCATCATTTTTACCATTCCATGTGAAGCTATATTTTTCTTTATCACTTACTATGTCTTCTCACAGTAATTGTTTTAGTTTTTCAAAATCTACTTTCTTTTCAGAAAATGCTCCAGGGAATATCTGTTTTAATGCTTGTAAGTTATCATTAACTATATCATGTGTCTTTCAATCCATTTGTTGCATAAGTACTTATTTGTTATAGAATAAATTAAATTTCTTTTATTTGTAATTTAGTATCTGTTAACTCTTTTTCTTTAGCTATTATTTTACTATGTAATATAGCTTTAGGTCACATTGCTATCTCGTCATTATATTTATTATTAAGAGTATCTATATCTTGATTAAGAAGCTTGTAATACTTGTTTAGTTTTAATAATATTTCTATATTTTCTAAGCTAGTTTTTTTATATCATCACCTTAGTTCACTTGTTTTCATAATAAGTACTTTGTTTGAAAAATCTAGATAGAACCTTTTAAAGTTTTCAAAGCTATTATTTATAAGTACTATATCAGTTAAAAATTCTTTTTCAATTTTTGTAGAATAAATTAAATCAATTTTATTTGTAGTAAAATAATCTTCTATAACTTGTTTTGTATTATCATTTTTGTTTATTCTTTTTGTTGCCGTAGATATAGTAATTGAATCAGAATGTCATAGTATGATTATACAAGGATTAGGTATTATACTATGTATGATATTTTTTATTTCTCATACTCTATTGTTAGATTTAAGAGATACATATATATAATATATCTCACTGTAGTTATGATCATCTGTTTTATATGTAGATATATTTATAGAATTTTTATTCAGTGCAGATATTATATGAATAGTATTTACATCTTTAGTAAATAATTTTTCATTAGATTTACTAAAGTCATCTTCTTTATAAAAAATATTCTTAGGTATTTTTCTTATGTTCTCATACTCATCTAATCAAAGTATGTTTATAATATTTTCTATCATATTATTTTATTATTAAAAATGATATAAGTTCAAAGTCATCTAATCATGTTATTTTATTATCAGCTAGAGAAGATTCTCATAAGCTAAATATAGATTCAATCTCTTTTTCTTTTTTATTTCACACTATATTTAAAATTACTTGCTCTAGTTTATCAGAATAGAAACTCATATCTTTTCAGTCTTTAGTTTCTTTATCAAATAGATCTACTAATTCATAAGCTACTTCTTTATTTCAAACACATAATTTTTTAAATATATCTAGGCTCTTTTTAGCTTGTAAGTAACTATAATGTACTTCTCAATTTTCTTTTATATATACTATGTAATATGGGTGTAGTGCATTAGATTCAGTTGATTTAGCTTCAGATAAATTTAATTGTTTTAGAGTTAATATTATTCATGGTTCTGCTCATTCTAAATTCTCAATTGTATGTGCTAGTGCATATATTCAAGTTGAAGATTTTTCAAGTTCTTCTTTATGATCTTTAACATATTCAGACAAATCCATTTTAAAATCATTCATTGTAAGATCTGTAATTGTAACTCAGTTAGATAAATCTTCTATATCAATTACATCATTTTGTATTTGTTCTAATTGTTTCTTTCTATAGTGTAGATCATTCATCTCTTTTGAACTATCTGTTTCTATTATATTATCTTCACCAGTTGCAGAAGTATCAAGTAGTACCATTCTTCATCTTACTCTATTTTCTAGGTTTATGTATTCCTCTAGTTCTACATTTGGCCAAAAATTAACTAGTTGTATTGAATCATTTCTAGATCATATTCTATCTATTCTTCAAAATCTTTGTATTATTCTTACAGGGTTCCAGTGTATATCATAATTAATTAGATAATCACAATCTTGTAAGTTTTGTCATTCAGATATACAATCAGTAGCAATTAATATATCTATATTTTCTTTTATATTAGGGTAGATTTTATCTTTTTCTTTTGAAATAGGAGAGAAATTTGTAAGTATAGAACTGTATTCGCTGGATATATTTTTAGTTGTTACCTTATTGTTTCATGATCATGTAACTAATGCAGATTCTAAATTAAAAGTTTCTTTAATATATTTAGATATATTTTCATATAAATATTTAGTTGTATCAGCATACGAACTAAATACAATTATTTTTTTATTATCTCCATTAATAGGGTTATTTATTTTTCATGCTATTAATTCTTTTAAATCTTTTAGTTTAGCATCTCTATTTACTGTTATTTTTCTAGCTTCTCTTATAATCTCATCTAGTATATCTTTATCGTCTCAAAGATCTTCTTTCCATTTAATTAAGTCCATATCTTCTAATTTTACTTGAACTTTATTTCAGATACTAAGTCATTCCGTTTCATCATCTTCACCATTTAATAGGTTGTCACTACCTAGATCATAGCTATAGTAATTATTATCAGCATGAGTAGTTTCAAATTCATAGATTCTTTCTAATGTTGAATCTATTTGTCACATTATTTTTGATAATGTAATTTCAAAAGAATATACAGAGCTTTCTAATCTCTTAAGTATATTAACCCTCATTAGATTTTTAAGACTATTTTCTCTATCTGATTGTTTAAATACTGATTGTCATCATCTTACACTGATATTATATTTATCTTCATATTTCTTTCTCTTATCTAGTCTTACATATTCTAATAATCAATAGACACTTAGATTTAGTTTCTTAATACTTTTGTTAATATCTCATAAACTAGGGAACTGATCTAATAAATCTATATCTGATTTTATATTTATAGGTTTAAGTCTAGTAGGGAACTTTCATATTTCTTCTATATCATAATATTTTTCTATATGTTTTCTTGATCTAGCAATTGTTAATGTATCAAGTAGTTTAAAATAATCTATATTAAAACTAGATAATAATTGTTCTAATGTTCTATCATTATCTGATAGTTTCATCCAGTTATTAAATACGGTTTGTGCATTTTTTAATGTATTAGATATATTATCTATTCATATATCAACTAAAGCTCAATCATTTCATTCAGTAATGAATCAAATTTGATTTTTTATATCAGTCATTCTATTATTAATAGGAGTAGCTGATAACATTAGTACTTTAGTTTTAACTCATGACTTAATAATATTATTCATAAGTTTTTGATACCTTGTAACCTTATCTGTTCTTTGTACGTTGTTTCTAAAATTATGAGATTCGTCCATAACTAGTAGATCATAGTTTCACCAGTTAATAGTATCTAAATTTATATCTCAGCTAATACCTCAGTCTCTACTTAAGTCTGTATGATTTAATACATCATAACTAAATCTATCATCTCATAATATATTTCTTTTGTCATTAGCTCTATATAAAGTCCAGTTATCTCTTAATTTTTTAGGAGCTAAAACTAGAACTCTATAATTTCTAAGTTCATAATATTTAATAACTGCTAATGCTTCAAATGTTTTTCATAATCATACACTATCAGCTAATATACAACCATTATGCTTTTCTAATTTTTCAATACATCACATTACACCATCTCTTTGGAATTTATATAATTTATTCCAAACAATAGTTTCTTTAAAATTAGTACCAGTTTTAATAATATTATCTTCAGATATATCGTCTAAGTAATCTTTGAATAGATTGTATAATGTAACATAGTATAAAAATTCAGGAGAGTTTTCTTTGTAGATATACTGTATATTATTTAGTACTTCTTCTTTTACATTCTCTGTTAATTCAGTGTTTTCCCATACTTCATTGAACCAATCTAGTAATTCTTTTGTAGCACTAGGAGTATCAATAAACATATTTAACTCTAGCATGTTTGAATTTGAATATCAAAGACCACTAGAAGAGAAATCAAATGATCATTTAATTACACATCATTCAGAATCGTTTTGAATATGAATAGCTTTTGTATTATTTGAATAACCAGATTTTTTTATAGATTTAAACTGAGCTTTATTTTTAATCCAATCAGCACATTCTTTTGCAATTGTGTTTTGATTTAACTCATTTCTAAGTTTAATCTCAAATTCATTACCTGATATTTGTTTTTCTCTACTTAATTTTTCTATATAAAATTCTTTAGATTCTTCTTTAGGTTTAGTAAAAGTAGGTTCCAAAAATAAAAATCTAAAATCTTCTATATTTTTTAGTTCTTCTTTTAATTTATTGTACGCAAAAATTGTAAAGTATGAAGATATTATTGATACCTTTGATCATGAAATAATATTTTCAGCTAAAACATTTCATACTTTTTGTTTTTTATTATCTATTATTCAGTCCATAAATTTTATTTAATATAAAAAGATAAGTCATCTAAATCTATATCAAATTTAGAAAAAATAATTCTTAGAGCATATAATTTAGCCTCTGTATTAATTCATATCTTTACATATAATCATTCATCTATTTTTGCTAAAATTCAAGAGTTGTCATCATTACTTAGAAATTTAGTTGAAAGGTATCAATCATCAACAAATGATTTCATAAGTATAGGATCTCTCGTATATAGTATTTTTATTATAGATTCATAAAAAGTTGCCCAACTATTTACTTGATATTCTTTATCATCAAAATTAAATTCTAAAATTGTTGTTCATGTGAAAGTTGCTTCATCAGATAATGTGAATATTTTAGTTTCATCTTTTTTAATTTTATATGTAGAAGTAGGGAACTTCCATATTTTTATAGATTTATCTTTTAATATATTATATCTTTTTAAAATTGTTTCTTCATTCCATGTGTCTATAGAAGTTAGGTAATTATTTAAAAATAATCTACTTTCATTAAATCATTTATCCATACTCCTTTTTTCTTGAAATGATTTATTACTCATTTTAGAGTTATATCATGTTAGAGTAATGTTTCATATAGTATGTAAATATTTTTCTTGTATATTCTTCGCATCTTCTCATAAAGAATTTACCCATTCAGGAGTTAATGTTTGAGGCATTATATGTTCTATAGTTAGTATACCGTCTTCAATTAATCTTTGTATGTCACTTTCTCTATTATCAAAATTTTCTAATCTTTCTAATAAGTGTAGTTTATTTCTACTTTGAGTTTGATAAACATTTTTTGTTAATAATGATTTAGTAAATTCTTTATTTGTAGGGAATCTTTGACTTCAAGATTTATTTAACAATGTATAATTAAATATATTTAGATAGTCATCTTCATATCATTCATGTAAATCTATATCTTTACCAAGAAGCATAAATATTTTATTCAGAGCATTCGTTGGTACATCACATACAAATCTTCTAAATACAAAAGATTCTATTGTTAATAATACTTGTAATAATATTTCTTTATCAATTATACCAGAATCTAATTTAGAGTATAGATCAAGTAAAAATGGATATGCTACAATAGTTTCTAATTTATTAATTCTTTTTATAACGTTTGATATTTCTCAATCTTCGTCTACTGAGTTAATAATTATTTTATAATATTCAGAATATTTAAGTAACTCTGATAATAAATCTTCTACTTCTATTTCTTTTCTTTGAGTGAAGTCTTTAAATATTAAATAAACTTTTGCTTTGTTTGGTATTTTTCTTTCTTTCAAAGTTAAGTAATCACGAAGAAAGTCACTTACAAGAAATGAAGTGTTTTGTTCTATTTTATACCAGTAGTCTCTATACAATATTTCCTGTCTATCAGTATTCTCTTTCATAAGAATATAGTTTCTTACTTTATCTGCTTCAGTTAAATTAAGTCATGTTGAATTTAAACTTTCAAAAATAAGTTGAGGATCATCTTCTCATTTTTTAAGTAATATTTCTACAATAATTAATTGTTCTATTGCTTTATAAAAAGAATCAATTGATACTTCTTGTTCTTTTAATCTATTATAAAAATAATGGAAGTTAATAGTTACATTAGAATCTTCTTTTTTATCTCATTCAAATATAGAATTAAAAGCTTCTCTGTCATCTTTTACAGGCTTTAATCTGATTTTTTTAGTTTTATCTTTAGACCATTTATTAATTAAGAATTCATCATATATTTTTTCTTTTATTATTGTTTCTGATACAATTTCATTATCACTCAATACTTTAAATATAGATAATAATAATATTGATAGTGTTGTTAATCTTTGTTGTCAGTCAATTATTAATAATTCTTTTCCATATCAGTCTTCATTATATGCAACTATAGTTCACATAAAATGAGTTCTATAATCTTCTTTTGTTATTTGAATAATATCATCAAATAATTGTTTGCATTGCTCTTGTTTCCAGTCATAATTTCTTTGATATACTGGAATAACAAAACTTTTATCTGATCACTCTAAAAATTGTAAAAATCTTTTCTCTTCTGCTTTCATATAAATTATTTAAAATTATAAATTTAATAATAGCTACTCTATATTTTATGTTATAGTAATTTTAAAATATCTTATTTACTATAACTGGACTGTTAGTTATTCTTATTTATACTGATTTTTATTAAAAAATAAAGAGCAAATCTTAGATTTTATTAATATACAAAAAAAGAGAGAAGTTAATCTCTCATTTAATTTCTAATTATTTGTTTAATATTACACAGTTTTTAATAGACTCAGTTAATTCGTCTAAGTCATTTGAAAATTTTTCAACGCCAAGTTCACTTAATCAAGTCATACCTTTTCCATTTTCAGATTTAATAATATCATTATATGATTTTAATTTACTTATACATTTTCATACTTTAGTATCTTTGCTACCTTCTAGACAATCAGACATACCACGTCATAAATCTGATTGTATAAAATCATAACATTGCCTGGATTCTCATTTTCATTCACAAGCTACCTTTAATTTATTTCAAGATACTGTATTCTTCAATGCACATTGAGCTACTCATGGATTACTACGTATATTTTCAATAGGTTTTTCTAATCAAGCAATTATGAATATAACTATAAAAATAGCAGCAGCCCATACCCAACCACCTCCTCATTCACTTTCAGCCATAATATATAATATTAGAATATAAAATAAATACTATAAAATATATTAATTTTACTACATGATATTTCTAATTTTTTCTAGAATAATATTTTCATGATCAGTAATATTAATAAATATTATTACTAAAAATAAGTGCCCTGTCTTTGCAAACAAAAAAGAGGATAGATTAAAAACTCTAAGTTTGCAAAAACAAGACACAAGACCCAGCTAATAAAAGCGGAGAGTGTGATAGAGTATTAATCTATCCACTTTTTCCTACTAACTGGTGTCGTGTTATGTCTTATTTTTGCATTTAAAATATATTTAGTTTTATTCTAATTGCAAATATAGTTTTGTCTTTATTTTAAAATCGCTTATATTCAAAATCCTTTGTCTCGCAAATTTACTAATACTACCACTACTACCCCTACTGGGGGCATCCTCTTCTACCACTACTTCTGCCACTACTACTATTTATTTAAATTTAAAAAAAGAGAGAGAGAAAGAATTTTATTTATTATTATTTGAATTTATATGTATGTATATATTAAGTGTTAATAAATGAATAAATAAGAGGTCAATAATATAGAATTATTGATCTCTTATTTATGTATAGTAAGTTGATATTATATTTCAACTCACTCTTCTATTAGTTGTTTAATAGTGTTAGTTGCTTCTTGTTTATTTAAAGTATCTATTTTTTTATATAGATTATTTCTAGTTTGTTCGTCTTGGTATTTAGATTCTACTAATTTTATTAATAAGTTTTTTTGTTTATTAGTAATATTATTAGTAATATTATTAGAAGTATTATTATTTGTATTAGTTTCTTCATAGAATATTTCTCATATACCTAATAAGTCTGATATAGATCTAGAACTGGCTCTAGTTTGTGCTGTAGCAATTACATCATTCTCAATATGATTATATGATCTTTCATTACTAGCACATGCTCATGAACATTCGGTGAATCTTCCATTAGAAGCTGTTGCTCTAATAGTGAATTCATGGATAAAGTATTTATCTTTTTCTATTCTATCGTGCTTTACTATCTCAGTGCTAATTCATAGGATCAATCCCAGTTTTCTGAATCATGATTTCTTAATATAAACTTTTCATTTTATATTTACATAATCATTCTTATCTAAGAACTTTTGTTCTAAGTTCTTTAGTTCTATGAATGCTTTAGATATAATATTTATATCTGTACTATCTTTTGTATTTAACACTTTTACAATATTGTTCATAATTTTAAAAATTAATAAATAAAAAATAGACAGTTTTAAATCATGTCTAGGATATATTTTTGTGTATAATAAATACTATAGTATATTTAATATATAAAATAGAATATTAAATAGGTTACTTTATCTCTTATAATAGCTATAGTTGTATGTCTATTGTTATAGTTATGTTCTTTATTGTGTGTGTATGTACAATAGATAGATAGAGTATAACTAAGGTTAGTTATTTATTAGCTAGTATTAGCTATTAGTTATGGATTATTTTTATTAGTTACAAGCTTAGTATTCTTTTTTATACATTCTTCTAAATAGTTTGGATTTCAGTATATATAGTCTGTAGCAATTTGGGCTTGTTGACTTGCATATATGATTTCTTTTTTATTATCTTTCATAAATTTACACCATGACTTTATGTATGATACATTGTTATTATTTGCTTCATTAATAATTCATGTATCCATAGATAAGAACATGGATCATAATTCAGCTACTAGCTCTTCTTTAGAATAAATTTCATTTCAGAATTTTATATTAGTATCAGTGAATCTATTAAGTCTTTTCTTATGACCAGTGCTATGTGTTAATTCATGTAACAGTATAGAGTAGTAGTTATCTAAATTTTTAAATTTATCTTTACTTGGTATAAAAACTATATCAGTATTTATTTGATATATTGGATTAGATCAGCTTTTAATTTTAGGTCAGTCTTCATAATTGTTAATTAGATTATTCACTGCTTCATATTTGTTACTCTCTTTAACTTCTATAGGTTTATCTATTTTAATTCATTCTACATTATCTATATTAAATATGTTGTAATATTTAATAATTGGATATTCAAGTTTTTCATTATCTGTATCAGTGAATTGCCAGTAGATTATTTTTTGAGATTTACTTCATTTCTTGATTCTTCATTTTAGTTTTCTAATCTGGTTCATAGTTAAGTACCTTTTATCTTTGTAACTATCAAATGCTAATACTAGTTTATTGATTCACCTGTATTCTTTATTTGTTACATAGTTACATATGTTTCAACCTTGCCATGTTTGATACCAGGGAAGAGTATTATTATCTAATCTATCAAGTATTTGATCAACAATTATTTCATATGCTTTTTTCATAATATATTTTTAATAAATAAAAAAACTACTAGAGAATTAATCTAGTAGTTTGTAGGTTAAACTAACAGAATCAGTATAGTAACTATCCTGTTCTTGTTTACTTTGTTCAAGTCAGAACTCAATCATTTCTTCTTCGTCCATATATTCACTTAAATCAAATGATCTATTTTTTAATTTTCACATAGGTATAAAATTAAGATATAAAAAAATGACCTACAAATTTGTAAGTCATTAAGTGTTTTATAAATAAAACAAAAATAGGTAATTAATTTTTAAGATAAAATTCGAAGTTTGAAAAGCTATCTCATTCAAGTTCTTCTTTTCAAATACTCATTAATTTTATTTCATATCTTTTTCAGTTATGAACAAACCTTTTTATATTACTTTCTCAAAAATCTAATTTAAGATTTATTGTATCATCCGTATCAATCATTTCAGTAGCTTGTCTAACCTGTATTCATGGTTGATCAAGGTTTTCATTATAATCATTTATACCAGAATTTATTTTAATTGTAACAAATTTATCTGAATAAGGAGCAGTAACAGTTACTGATAAATCAGCAAAGTTTTCAATTGGTTGAGTGAATGGACTCAATGTAATCTTTAGTAATTTTTCCATATGTATTTTTTAAATAAATAAATTATTAGGAACATATATTATAATTCATTTTTTACAAAAGTAAATTGTTATTTATAATTTTTGTATTGTTAATAAAAATAAGACTAGTAATATATGCCAGTCATAAAGTGTTTTTAATAAAACAAAAAGCCTACATTAATTTGTAGACTTATTTATTTTCTGCCTTTGTTAGTCAATGTATAATAGGGAGGAATGCCTTATAGATCTTGATCATATCCTTAATAAAGTTACGCATTAATTGAGTTTGTCTATTTTTGGCTCAAGGCTGCCATTTAAGATTTAAAGGAAAAAGTTACTTAAATTTAAGTAGCTTTTTTATATTTAATTGA
>Ga0233443_1001851_pt1 | contig 17371 bp, 17 predicted proteins | sample SI_123_September_2_FD_182784 | JGI IMG/M metagenome (GOLD analysis project Ga0233443, IMG submission 182784) | Seawater microbial communities from Saanich Inlet, British Columbia, Canada - SI_123_September2016_200_MG | ecosystem: Environmental > Aquatic > Marine > Inlet | place: Canada: British... | reverse complement strand
CAAGATTTTTTGACCTTTGGTGTTACTGCTCTGATTGCATAGAGGTCTATTCGGTCAGAGTAGTAGTGCCAAAGGGCGGAAAATATTGAGTGAAAATGTTAATATAATTATGGTCACCTACTTAAACCTTAAACCCAAAATGGGAAGTTATTTCATGTTCGTTCTTTAGCTCTAAAACCCCAATCAAACAATAGACACAATGACTAACAATCTTAAAAATGTATTAATCACAGGAGCCAGCCGAGGAATCGGTCGTGCTATTGCTATAGAGTTAGCGGGCATGGGTTATAATGCTGTGCTTTGTTACCAAAATAATCATGATTTATGCAATGAAGTATTAGACTTAATTGAAAAGAGTGGTGGATCGGCCTCTTTGCTGGAATTAGACATTGCAGACAGGGCCTCATGTCAGGAGAAATTACAAGCATATATAGATGACAATGGTTATTTTTTTGGTGCGGTTTGCAATGCTGGAATCTGTGCAGATGCTCCTTTTCCTGGATTGGAAGCAGAAGATTGGGACAAAGTTATTCACACCAATCTTGATGGTTTTTATAACGTGTTAAAACCCCTGGTTATGCCAATGATACGTGGGAAAATTGGTGGTAGAATTGTAACGCTCTCATCAATTTCAGGTCTTATAGGAAATACTGGTCAGGTTAATTACAGTGCCGCCAAAGCGGGTATAATTGGAGCAACCAAAGCACTGTCAAAAGAATTAGCCAAAAGAAAAATCACTGTCAATTGCGTTGCCCCAGGCATTATAGAAACTGACATGACTGCTGAAATTGATAAACAAATGATCATCAAACATATCCCAATGAGACGATTTGGACAACCCGAAGAAATAGCTGGATTGGTTGGCTTTTTGTTTTCTGAAAAAGCATCCTACATAACTGGCCAAGTAATTTCGGTCAACGGAGGAATGGTATGACAAGAAGAGTTGTAGTAACAGGCATGTCAGGCATTTCACCATTGGGTTCAAATTGGGGTGTAGTGGCTGACAACCTGATCAATAAAAAATCTGCGGTCACATTGATGGAAGACTGGCATGAAATTGAAGGATTAAGAACTCAAGTCGGTGCTATTGTCAAAGATTTTGATATTCCTGCGCATTATACTCGAAAAAAAACCAGAAGCATGGGACGTGTTGCCTTGATGGCTACCCGAGCTTCCGAAATTGCTATTGCTGATGCAAATTTAAATGAAAATGACGCACTGACAAATGGAGTCACAGGTATTTCTTACGGCTCTACTTCTGGCAGTCCACCCGCTACGGCAGAATACGCAGAAATGCTCATTAAAAAGAAAATCGGCGGCATCACTGCCACCAATTACATTAAAATGATGAGCCATACTTGTGCCGCTAATTTAGGTCAATTTTTCCAAATTAAAGGCAGGATCATTCCAACCTGTAGTGCCTGTACATCAGGCAGTCAAGGCATCGGTTATGGTTATGAGTCTGTTAAATATGGAATGCATGACATCATGCTAACGGGTGGCGCTGAAGAACACAGTGCATCGCAAGCAGCCGTATTTGATATTATGTATGCTACTTCTGAAAAAAATGCAACACCCGAACAAACCCCGTCTCCATTTGATGTAGATCGTGACGGTTTAGTCATCGGTGAAGGAGCGGCCACATTAATACTGGAAGAATTAGAACATGCCCAGCAAAGAGGGGCTAACATTTATGCTGAAGTGGTGGGTTTTGGCACTAATTCTGATGGCAAACATGTCACTAATCCATCCGTAGATGGAATGGCACAAGCCATGTCTCTAGCATTGAATGATGCCAAATTATCTCCTGTCGATATTGGTTACATTAATGCTCATGGTACGGCAACTGAATTAGGCGACATTGCTGAAACCAATGCAACAGAACGAGTTTTTGGCAATAACATAGCGATCAGTTCATTGAAAAGCTACATGGGGCACACCATGGGTGCTTGTGGTGCTATTGAAGCTTGGATGACTATTCAAATGATGAATCATGACTGGTTTGCCCCAACCATTAATTTAAAATCAGTTGACCCTCGTTGCGGAAATTTAAATTATTTGATGGATGTCACTCAAATTAATTCAGAATATGTCATGAGTAATAATTTTGCATTTGGTGGAATTAACACATCACTGATTTTTAAACGCTGGTAAATACTACATGCCTAGAATCCGTTATTTGCTACGCATTCTCTATACCGCTATTGCCTTCATAAGTTTTGGTCTCGTCTCTTTAATACTGGTTTACATCATTTTCCCAATGCTGAAAATCAAACCTGGTAGCTCTCTCGAAAAAGAAAAAAGAGTACAGTATGCTATCCATAAGGCATTTCAGTTATTTTTTTATTGTGTGCAATTTTTAGGATTGATGAAAAAAGAAGTCTATAATCAACAACCTCCACCTTTAAATGAAGCCATGGTCATTGTTGCCAATCATCCGACTTTAATTGATGTCGTCATGCTATTGTCGATTATCCCACATGCCACTTGCGTAGTTAAACATCAACTGAAAAAAAATTTCTTTCTTAGAGGTGTAGTCACCAGTGCTGGTTATATAACCAATACCGATGGCAGTACATTTTTAGAAAATTGTGTTGAAAAATTACAGCAAGGACATTCACTCATTATTTTCCCAGAAGGCACTCGGTCTCCAGAGAATACTCTGGGTAAATTCAAAAGAGGCGCAGCCAGAATTGCTATTTCCAGTCAAACCAGAATATTGCCTTGCCTGATTCAATGCTCACCCCCGACTTTAATGAAACATCAAAAATGGTATTGTATTCCCCAAAAACCATTCACTTTAAGTATTGAATTTCTCGAGCCCATATCAACGGAACAATATTATTCTGATACAGAAGAAAAAATGCCCATTTATGCAAGAAATTTAACTGAAATATTACGAGAATTTTTTCTTAATAAGGGGAAACGGAATCAATAAATGTCCAAATTGCACAGGACATTTATTTATTATTCATCAGGGGGGGTAGGGCATGTTCTGATTACTCTAAAACTTTCTTTAAAATTTTTAAAACGCCCGACATACTCATTGGCTTGGGTAAATAACCATCAAAGCCTAAGTTTTTGTATTGATCCAAGTCTTTTTTCATAACGCTTGATGTTGCCGCAATATATTTGATTTTGGGGTGACGCTTTTTACAGTATAAAAATGCATCATCACCACTCATGACGGGCATTCTGATATCCATAAAAATTATATCAGGGCTGTCTTCTTCTGTGACCTTTTCAAGGATGTCACAACACTGTTTTCCGTTAATGGCCATTTGTGCATTGATGCCTTCTTTTTTCAGAAAAAACTTAAGCAATTCTCTGTTTAGTTCGTTGTCATCAACAATGAGTGCTTTGATGTTCTTAAGCTGAATATGACTTTTTTTTGATTTGTCGAGATCATCTGTTTCTATATTATCATTGGCTGTTTTTAGTGGTAAAGTGATTGAAAAACAGGAGCCAGCACCTTGTTCCGATTGAATTGTGATTTGACCTTGCATCATTTCAATAAAACGGTGTGTAATGGCCATGCCTAATCCTGTGCCACCTTTGTCATGACCCGCATATCCTTGTTCAAAAGGTTTGAAGATATTGTCTACGGTTTTTTGATCCATTCCAGGCCCTGTATCAATGACCTCGAACAAATATAAATTATCGACTTTATCAATGTGAAATTTTATAGAACCTTGTTCAATGAATTTAACCGCATTACCAACAATATTAATCATAATTTGCTGTAGTCGCTGCATATCAGCAACAACGGTGTGGTTGGGTAGCTGATTTAAAATAGTCAGTTCAATGTCTTTGGTTTGACAGGTTGCTGTGAATAAATCATTGATGTTGGCGGTTAATTCATCTAAGTTAAAGCTGGAAAGACGCAAATCCATACCATCTGACTCAATTTTAGACAAATCAAGAATGTCATTAATTAACCCCAGTAGATGTTTTCCTGCGGTTTCTATTTTTATGGCGCAGTCATGCATTTCATCAACATCATCTTCTTCGGAAATTATCTCGGCAAAGCCAAGGACATGGTTTAAGGGAGTACGAATTTCATGGCTCATATTGGCCAAAAAAGTGCTTTTGGCGCGATTGGCATGTTCTGCAATTTCTTTGGCATCTATCAGTTCTTCTGTTCGTTCAATGACTTGTTGCTCTAAACTGATGTTGTGTTTTTCAATAACGCGCATCATTTTTTTGTTATTAATGATAAAGAAAACCAGTATTCCCATAAAAATGAGATTCATTAAACCAATGGCAATACCAAAATATAAGTTTTGGTCTGCTGAGTCATTAGATTTATTGAGCGTTGAAACAAATTGCTTATAACTGTTTTGCCTAAAAATTTGTATCTCTCTGTGCAGTAATTCAAGATCGATATTCATTTGAGCAATAAGGGGGCTTATATTTGTTGTTACACCCAATTGGTCGATGATGGTTTCAGAGGTGCCTGAACCCAATTTTACATAACGTCTAAACTGTTGCCGTAAGTCCTCTATTCTTGTGCTACTTGCTGGCGCAATTAATTTCATTTCCTGAAAAGTTTTGATTGCTTGTTGCCACTCTTTTTCGGCTTCATTTAATAGTCCTGATTCTCCCGTCATTACAGCTTGTAGATGTAGTTCTTTGATGTGGTTCAGGCGAACAATATTTTGGTCGATACGTTCTAAAATGGGAAAATATTTGTTTTTGACACTTTCTAAGCGTTGTCGGTTTTTTAGCGAGGTTTCAACGCTATAGAATTGAAAAATAGAAAAACTAATTACCGCTATGAATAAGATCAGGATAAATGAGTTGCCAATTTTTAACAGGGGGGATGACTTATTTAAAAAAATCATTGGTTGAGTCTAGCTTAAAGGTTTGTATCACACGAATATTTTTGCCATCAATCAAAGAAGCGTCAACCACGCCTATCCGATCTGTATTGGTACTCACTTCTTGTATGATCTGTTGGCTGCTGACTAAAGCGGGAGGGCTTCCTTTTCCTGTAAATACACGTTTTGCCCAATAAGCATTATATTGGGCATTGCTTTTTCTTATGACTTTTTGGTAAAAACTGACTTTTAAATTGTCATTTTCGTTGGGTAGCATGGGTTTTACTTTTTTCCCATTGGTAAACGTGGATTTTTTTCCTAAGTACCATTTTTTGACATCAACCAAATTAATGACGGTTGTATTACTTGAATGAACAATGATTACACCTTCTGCCATTACATTTAGAGTCGTTAAACTTGTCAATAGATAAATGATGACAAAGCCGATATGTCGAATGAGTTTTCCATGGAGGGTATTTTTATAAGTTTTCATTAGAAAATATAATCCACGCCAATAGAAAGAATCGTATTTTCAAGAAAATGTCCAAACAGTTTTTTTGTAATGGCTGGTGAGCCGTCTTTGGCAACCGTTAACTCTGTCTTAAATGCCATGTTGCTGTGAAAATCCCAACGACCACCGATGCTCCAGGAGTGTCTTTCGAGTTCGGTCAAGTTGGCTACTTGAGGAATGGAAGGGATTGATTGATAAAACTGGCGTTCTGACCAAGTTAAATGTAATGTCACTGTTTTAAAACGATAACCACCAGTCAGCATATAAGCAAGACTGTCTCCAATTCGAGATAGAGAGCCTATGCCAGGAGCGATTGAATTTAGAGTCACGTTTTCAAAATAGGGTTCTACACCTAAACGTATTATTTCACCTTCAAAAAAATAACGATTAAAGTCTGCAATGAAACCAAAAGATGCAAAATACAGATCAGCAGGTTTTTCTTTGCTGATGGTTTGAGGATTTAAAGTCACTTCATTGGCATTATCAGTGTAATTTTCTCCAATATGATAGGCTGCACGGAGTGTTAACCAATCATATGTTCCCGTGATGATTGCGCCATAAAGGTCTTTTATTCTGGCTCTGTATTGTTGGGTATTGTCGTTTTTTATATTGCCTGCATAAAGGTGAATTTCAGTTTCAATATTAGCCAGTTCTGTAGTGTAAAGTAGAGATGCTCCATGATATCTGCTAACGCCTTCTCCACCGTAAATGTCAATGGGAGGGCGTACCCAATGATAGGTGTAGCCAACATCAAGGTGGTCAGAGTGCAAATAAAGAGGCAGTCTTTGTCTACCTGCATTGAAGCTCAATGAATCATTGATTGCATAAGAGAGATAGAGCCATTCAAATTCAGGGTCGAGACTGTTGGCTGCTTGAGCCGTAACTTGTGCAGTTGCCGATAGGCCAAATTCTGATTTGGCTTTAAATTGAAAAGCAAGATTAGAATCGGGTTTAAACGACCATTTGTTATCGATTCTTGCATCAGGATTTCTTGTTCCGTCATCATTGGTGGCAATCGTAGACACCACCAAATAGGTTGACCGAGTATCGGAGCCGAGTGGTTCATCAGAAATGGTACGGCTTGCAACAATTGAACCAAAACCATTGACTTCAAACTCAAACGCCCAAGCTGTAGAGGTCATGCTGGTAAAAAGCAAGATAAGTATTTTGATGATTTTAAGTATGTGATGATTGATTATATTCATTATAAATATAATAGGATAGGAGTGTTAAAAAGTAAATGTTTGTCCAATAGACTATATTTAGCATGTGTTTGCTTTTTGTTTTTTACAATAGGCTTGTTTTTGCCTGTATAAATTGGGTATAGTTACAGTCGTTAATTTTTGCCCATAATTCATGATGTTATTTTATTATTAGGAGTCTCTCAATATGAAACAAAATTTTAGCCGAATTCTTATTGCATGTCTTGCTTTACTGATTCTCTCTGGTTGCGGAAATCGATTGAAACCTGTCGTTAATATTGAAAATTCATCAATCACTTCTGTTAATGGTGATTTGAGTATTGATCAAGTTGAAAAAGCCATTAAAAAAGCTTGTGTTACCAAAGGCTGGAGAGCAACCATTAAATCGCCAGGTCATATTACAGCAACATTAAATGTAAGAAGCCATGTTGCCATTGTTGATATTGATTATAATCCTCAGTCTTTCAGTATTACCTACAAAGACAGTACCAATCTTAAATATGATGGTGAAAATATTCATCGAAGTTATAATAACTGGATCGTTTATCTGGAAAGAGCCATTAATAGTCAATTATTGATGTATTAGTTTTCATCGTTTGGATGATTCAATAGATTACCCTGCCATTGAAACACTGGTGCCCCATCGAGGGGCTATGTGCTTACTTGATAAGGTATTAAAAAAGACAGATGATGAAGTTGTTTGTATTGTCACAATTAATGAATCTTCTTTGTTTTTAGAAAAAGGTAAAGTGGATTCATGGATAGGTATTGAATACATGGCACAATGTGTCTCGGTTCATGCGGGTTTTGTCGCATTGCATCAAAACAAAGCGACCCCAATCGGCTTATTACTAGGCTCTCGTTGTGTTGATATTAAAATTGATGCATTTCTATTGCATCAATCTTTGCAAGTCACCTCAAAAAAAATATGGCAAGGAGAAGATGGGACAGCATCTTTTGCATGTGATATCAAAGATTTAGAGAAACAAAATTATTTACTCAAGGCAAACTTGAGTGTTTATAGTCCTGAATCAGTAGCAATACTTGAATCTTAATGCGTCGGGAAAATAAGGGGAAGCGAAATAAATAAACGTCCAACTTACTTGTTTTTTTATCCACCTATTTTTACACTTCAAAGTTGAACAAAAATCCTGCGCAATTTGGATATTTATTGTATGTCCCCTTAGCCTGAAATAATCTATACTGTATTTATAAGGTATTCATATCAGTGGTCACTCAAAATGTATCAATTACGCCATTTTATCTTCCTATTCATTTTATTGCCCTGTATATCAGTGAATTCAGTCTTTGCCAAAGAAGTTCTTGAACTCTGGGTGCATCCCTATCTTTCCGCGACAGAAATTACCAGAAAATTTACACCATTGGTTGATTATTTAAACAAGCAGAATGATTTTTTAGTAGAATTGCATATATCGGTCAGTTATAGTGCACACATTAAACGAATAGGGGAAGGGCGAATAGGGTTGGCTTATCTTGGCCCTGCACTTTATGTTAAATTAACAAAACAATATGGCAAGCAAGCTCTTTTGGCTACTCTTGAAATCAATGGGCAGCCTATGTTTCATGGTATGATAGTGACTCGAAGTGATTCTGCTATTCATCACATTAAAGATATTGCAGGCAAATCATTCGCATTTGGTTCGCCTGGTTCAACCATGAGTCATATTCTTCCTCAATACATGTTGTCACAAAATGGTATTTCTCTGAAGCAACTGAGGGTTTTTAAGTTTTTGAACTCTCATCAAAATGTGGCTCTTGGCGTTTTGGGTGGTTATTATGATGCAGGAGCTATGAAGGAAGAAGTTTTCTACAAGTACCAGCAACGTGGCTTGAGAATGGTTGCGACAAGTCCGCCAGTGTACGAACATCTCTTTATTGCCAATAAAAGTTTGCCTAAAAAAACTCATTTGTTAATTCAACAACAGTTGATTAGCCTGACTGATCAAAAAGTATTAACGTCCATTAAAAAAACGGTTACTGGTTTAGTGGTGTCTGCCGATAAAAATTATGATGGGTTAAGAAAAATATTTCAAACAAATAATGACTTCCTCAATCAACCATAACAAGGCAATCATAGCCTACCTCCTGTTATTTTCATTACTACTGGTCGCCGTGAATGTTTTTTTGATTTATAAAGAATGGGGCAAACAATTTCCTGCCTTTATGGAATACTCAGAAAATGAATTAAATTTAATTGAGTCTTTTTCAATTAGTCCCGTGTTGGAACATAAGTTTTCTACTGTTGCAGAATTTATCAGGTTATGGGGAGAAAAGAAAAAAGATATTGTAGATATTAAATTGTACTCTCAACACAATCATCTGCTGGCATCATTCAGTCGAAAAGTTGCGAATAAAAAGGTCAAAACTTTTCAACGAAATGTGAGTTTTATGGGCAAACATTTATTGAGCATTCGTTTAATAAAAACTTATAATCCAGTGGTCAATCAGCTTAAGTCTTTTATTGCTTCATTGGTATTGCAGTCTATTCTCATTGTAGGACTGTTCGGCGTGATTTTATGGTTTAGCCTGAAAAAACTGGCCATTCAACCACTTGAATTGGAAATATCTCGTCGAGAAATTGCAGAAAATCATTTGCAGTATTCCAATGAATTACTGGAAAAAAAAGTGCTTGAAAGAACAAGGGATCTGGGCCAAGAAAAAGAACATCTGGCAGTGACATTGCGTTGTATTGGTGAAGGAGTGATTGCAGTTGATATTGACAATAATATAACAGTGATTAATAAAGCATCAGAGAAAATAACAGGTTGGAGTCATCAACAAGCTTTTGGTAAACCCATTGGTGATATTCTGCTTGTTATTAATGAAAAGACAGGTTTGCGTGATAAAAAATTATTGGCAAAAATGTTGTCCTTTGGCAATGAAAATGATCCTAAAAATTATCTCATTAAATCATCAAAAACAGTCAAACCAAATTATATTGAAATGAGTAATGCTCCAATTTATGATGACCAGAAAAATAGGATCGGAGCTGTTCTGGTATTTCGTGATATCACAGAAAAATTACTGACTGAACAGGCGATGATAAAAACGGAACGACTTGAATCTTTGGGTATTCTTGCGGGTGGTATTGCGCATGATTTTAATAACTTGCTGGCTATTATACGGGGTAATGTAGAGTTGACTTCGACTTGTTTTGAGCAAAAAAGTCAAATAAATACTTATGTAAACCGATCTATTGATGCCATTAATCGAGCAAAAAAATTAACCAAACAGTTACTGACTTTCTCTAAAGGGGGCAGTCCTGTTAAGCAAACGGTATCTATTGCTGAGATGATTGTAGGGACCGCACATTTTGTATTGGACGGAAGTTCAATTGAACTGAAAACCAAAGTTGACAAAAATTTATGGCAAGTGGATATTGATGTCAATCAAATGAACCAAGTTATCCAAAATATCATCATTAATGCAAAATATGCCATGCCTGATGGTGGTGAAATCAGTATTGAGTGTGAAAATATTGAGTCATCGTTACTGAATCAAAAAGGGATCAAAATTACTTTCTCAGATAATGGCGTGGGTATTCCTGCTGAAATGATTGATAAAATTTTTGACCCTTATTTTACCACCAAGCAGACAGGGAATGGATTGGGTTTGGCAATTTGTCATTCCATCATACAAAAACATGGTGGAAATATGGCGGTACAGTCTGTGGCGAATCAAGGGACAACATTTACTCTAATGTTACCAGCATCAACACCTCAGGTTGATGTTACGACAGAGACTGTAGCTTTAAGTCAGTCTGTTATTGCTTTTCATCATCCATTAAGGATTTTGATGATGGATGATGAAGTGATGATTGCCAACTTGATTAGAGAAATGCTTGAATTGTTGGGACATGAGGTGGTTACTACAACAGATGGCCAAGAAGCGATTGATGAATATAAAATATCCATCAAACAACAATGTATTTTTGATATGGTTTTACTGGATTTGACAGTTCCTGGTCGTTTAAATGGCAAAGAAACTGCCCGTGAACTTCTTAAGCTTAATCCATCTGTAAAAATCATTGTTTCAAGCGGTTATTTTGATGACCCAGTGATGACCCATTATCAGGATTATGGCTTCAAAGCTGCTCTTTCAAAACCTGTCCAGCTTGAAGAATTAACGGATACGATTAATGTTTTAATACATGAAGTTTAAATGTGTCTTACTTTACAATCAAATATAGAATATATAGGAAATTCAACGCCATTTTCTAATTTATAGCTCTCCAATATAGTCCAAAATCGCAAAATTTATCGCATTATTTTATGATTTTAAACTTTGTGATGATAATTTTAGGGAAAAAAGAGATTCTTTATGAAATTTGATGTGAGAAATGACAGAGTTATTGTTTTTTAGACGCGGCACCTTGCAATGAGCGATAGGTTGCGAAATTTTCCTGTATTACCTGATAGAATATCGTATTTTCAGACTTCCTTCTCTGATAGGTTTTTACTTTGCTGGTAAATTGGGTGTTGCCAATGTCTGTTTTTTCATGAATTTTGCACATGAAAAAATCTCTTTGGAGGTTGAGGGTGGTACTTGGGTCAAAGGTCGCCATACCAGACCCAAAGGCTATGCAAATGATTGTGAAAAATATTCAGAGGCGGCAATCGCTGACTGGATGATTATTCGTGCTACCAGCGGTATGATAAAAAATGGTAAGGCGATTGAGTTGGTAGAAAAAGCGTTGGGAGTGTTTGGTTAAGCCATTAAAGTGACTTTTTTATTTCATGAGTAATTGCACTATTAACAATATCATTCAGACTAATCATTTTAGATTTTGCAAGAATAGTTAATTTTTCATGTATTTCTGGCTTAATTCGAACATTGAATTTTCCAGAAAATTTCTTGTAGGGTTCAACATTATCTTCTTTGCATATTTCAAGAAAAACACGCAATGATATTTCAGCCTCTTTTTTTAGTGTATCAATATCTTTTCCGTAAAAATCAGCGCCACCATTCAGTCCCACAAATTCACCTCTAAACATTTCTATTTCAGGGTCGTACTGAATAAAGGCTTTTGTGTCGTCGATTTCAATAAAGTTCATCATGGGTAACTCCGTGAGTTTTTAGCCATTCTCGAACGCTGGATACTGCTCCTTTGTCCGTATCTGGTGATGGGTGAGGGCGGTGAAATACTCTTATTTCTTCAAATAATTTAACACCAATGCGAGAACCTTCGCGTTCTGTTATTTCTGCGCCTAATTCAACAAATAGAGCTTCAATATCAGACCACTTAATATTTGCGCTAACTGGGCGGTTGAAAATTTTTGATAATGTTATTTGGTGTTTTCTCTTCATATGCTAATGGTACTATATAGTGGTACTGTTGTCAATTGTCATGTCCGCCGTCCGAATGAGCATGTTAAAGAAATTGGAGAGCCTATAGGAATTTCAAACAGGATTATCGATATCAATAAATTCACAATGCACAGATAATTGTTTGTCCAAATGGTCAGCCAGTGCCATTACGCCTAGTTTTTCAGTTGCATGATGACCTGCTGAATAATAGTGAATGCCGAGTTCTCTGGCTTGGTGCACTGTTTGTTCTGATATTTCACCACTGATGAATGCATCAACATTCATGTCTCTGGCTTGTTCAATCATTGTTTGTGCTGCCCCAGTACACCAGACAACTTTTTTGATTGTTTTATCTGATGTTTGAATTAATAACGGTTCTCGGGATAATTTTTGATGGATCTGTTGTTTAAACTTTTCAGGGGAAAGTGCTTCCGATAATTCTCCAAAAAATAAAAGGTCTGATTTATTATTGATGAAGTTTTGAGGGTCAATTTTTATGTCCAATAATTGCCCTAGCTGAACATTATTGCCTAGTTCATGATGTCCGTCTAAGGGGAGGTGATAAGCAAATAAATTGATCTCATTGTTAATCAGTGTTTTTATTCTTTGATATTTCATGCCTGTAATGGTTGGGTTTTCAGATTTCCAGAAATAACCATGATGAACAATAATGGCATCGGCATTTTTTTCCACAGCACGATCTAGCAATGCCTGACAAGCGGTTACACCAGTGATAATTTTATTGATTTCTGTTTTACCCTCAAGCTGGCAACCATTGGGACAGTAGTCTTTATATTGTGTTATATCAAATAAATCGTTTAAATAATTGTGTAATGTAATGTTACTTATCATTATAGATCCTAAATTGAATCATCCCTAAAAATATCATTTTTCATTTAATTTGGCGTGATATTTATCTCTAAATTCTGTTAGCACGCGATTGTTTTTGTAGTCATCAATTCCTGCCGTTTGCATTGCTAAATGTGCCAATTCTATACTGGCTTCAATATTGTCTGAAACGACTCCTGAAGCACCAAGATTTCTTAGTTTTTTGCATTGCTCTATGTTATGACCACGCACATAAATTATCATTTTTGGATATGTTTTTCTCAATGTTGAAACGAGCGTCTGAGTTGTTTCAATGTTATTGAGAGAAATAATCATGAGTTTGGCATTAGCGGCACCCACTGATTTCAACAGTTCTGGTTTACAGACATCACCATAAAAGACAGGTTGGTTATTTTTTCGTTCATTTTCAACAACGGCAGGGTCTAGGTCTAATGCAACAAACGGCTTGTTGACCATTGTTAGAATTTCACCAATACGGTGTCCCACACGTCCAAATCCTGCAATAACAATAGGTGCTTCAATCGGTTTGTTGGGAATATTATTTGTAACAGTTACTGCGGGTTTACGGAGTATTCGTTGAGCATAATGTGCCAGTATGGGAGTTGTTAGCATACTCAATATGACTACCAATAATAATTGTTGAAATACCTGTTCAGAAATGATATTGGAATTAAAGGCCAAGGCAAAAAGTACCAAAGCAAATTCACCGCTCTGGGCTAACATTAATCCAACGGCCAAGCTATTCGATTTATTAAAACCAAAGCGAAAAACCAAAGCGGTCAATATTAAAAATTTTAACCCGAGTAAAGCCACCACAAATGTGAATGTAACTAATGGTTTTTCTATGAGAAGTTGAAGATTAAAAGCCATCCCCATCGACATAAAAAACAGTCCCAACAAAAGCCCTCTAAAGGGGTGGATTTCAGCCATTATCTGATGTCGATAAGGTGAGTCAGAAATCAGTAAACCTGCTAAAAATGCCCCCATTGCCATTGATAGGCCAATTTGTTCTGTTATGAAAGAAATACCTAAAACAATCAATAAAGCCGTTGCGGTGAATATTTCAGAATTATCTGCCACGGCAATTTGATGCAGTATTTTATGTAAAAAATAACGGCCTGATAAAATGATCAATAGCAAAATAACGACACTTTCGAGTAAAGCATAAATAATATCTTCACCAATCGATAAATTAGGCATAGCCAATAGAGATACAAGTGCCAATAAGGGCACAACAGCGAGATCCTGCAATAATAAGATGGCAAAAGAAGCACGTCCATAAGTTGATGTTAAGGCTTTTTGTTCCGTCAGTATTTGTAATACAAAGGCTGTTGATGATAAGGCTAAGGCGGGTCCCACAAGAATGATCGTTCGTAATGGAAGATCCAGTAGAAAATACATGGCTACTGATAAAATAATACTGGTCAAAATAACTTGCAACAGTCCGAGACCAAAAACCAGCTTTTTCATTCTCCATAAACGAGAGGGTTTTAGTTCAATACCAATGACAAAAAGAAGAAAAACAACACCTATTTCAGCAAGATGAGATATTTCAGTGATATTGTAAATTAAAGCTAACCCTGATGGACCTACGACGATGCCTGCAATTATAAATGCAGGAACTGCATCTAATTTTATGATTTTGAAAAGAGGTACAGCGATAACGGCAGCAATTAATAGAATAATGATATCGGCAAGATAAGCAGACATAAGTTTTTATTTTATGTGATACGGGAAGAATTTATCGTATTATCGTGAAATTCTTCAAATAATACTATGATTATCACAAATTTTTTTACACTTTAATAATCATTTTTACCGCTGAGTTAAACCATTTAATTGAAGTTTGAGTTGATTCATTTCCATAATTTTCAATTATATAGTAACGTATTAATTCTCTCATAAATGCGTGGAAATTTAGGTAAGGGACGATTCAAAAATAACCATTTACAATGGGTGAAAAAATATTGTTCACAGGCAAAGCACGAAAACAGGTGCAGAGTCGAACTATGCAACTGTTTGAGTAACGAAGTCTTTGGGCAATAAAAACGTATTTATTCTGCTTGCTTTAGAGTGTAAACTATTGATCTATCAAGTTTTATGAGAATAATGAAATGTCAGGATGTTGTAGTGGTTGCCGTTCATCAGATAATCAGACGAATAATCATGAAAAAATTGATTTTGTTAGTGGTTGGGTCAGTGAGTTTTTAGTGCCTAAAATGGATTGCCCGTCAGAAGAAGCGATGATTCGTATGGCATTTGATAGCATGGAACCAAAAGCCATTTTAAAATTTGATATACCTAATCGTTTAGTCAATATTTGTCATGCCAATAATCTTGATGAAATAACACAACGTATGGAGTCACTTAATTATGGCGCTGTGCCTAATAATACAAAAGAAGTTTCTGTCAGTGAAATAGCTCAAGCACAACAATCATCACTGGTAGATGATAAAAATGAAGCCGTCACATTAAAAAGTTTGTTAGTGATCAATGGCCTAATGTTTTTTATTGAAATAATGGTGGGCTTGTATGCTCAATCAACAGGACTCATTGCGGATTCTCTTGACATGTTTGCTGACGCTGCTGTTTATGCTTTGGCTCTTTTTGCCGTCGGCAAAAGTGCACAACTGAAACTTCGTACAGCACATATTTCAGGTTGGTTACAACTGATTTTGGCTTTAGCTGTTATTGTTGAAGTTGTTCGACGGTTGATTATTGGCAATGAGCCAATGTCACTATTAATGATGGGAATGGGAGTGATTGCACTGATAGCCAATATTGCTTGTTTGATGCTGATTTTTAAGGATAAAGATAAGGGGGCTCATATGAAAGCTTCATGGATATTTTCAGCCAATGACGTCATTGCAAATGCAGGAGTGATTATTGCAGGAGGACTTGTTTTTGTCACAGGATCAGCCTTGCCAGATTTAATTATTGGTTTTATTATTGGTATAATCGTTTTAAATGGAGCGAAAAGGATATTATTACTTAGGGATGGAAATTAAAAATGTTAAGGCCACTTGTAACATTTCAACGGTTTGTCTCTAAAGAGGCATTCAGTGGAGTTCTTTTATTTAGCGCGACAATTATAGCCATTATTGTGGCCAATTCACCTTGGGCACAAGCTTATTATGATTTTTGGCATTTACCCTTGGGTATTTCATTAAACGGCTTCACCATTTCCATGGCACTGACCTATTGGATTGATGACGGTTTAATGTCCTTGTTTTTCCTAATGGTCGGGCTTGAAATCAAGAGAGAGTTGCTTATTGGTGAATTATCAACTTTACAAAGTGCTGCATTCCCCGTGGTGGCCGCTATTGGGGGTATGGTTGTTCCTGCACTTATTTTTATTGGATTAAACCCTGAAAACCCTATTGGTTTTGGTATTCCAATGGCAACTGATATTGCTTTTGCACTGGGCATATTAATGTTATTGGGAGATAAGGTGAATCCCTCTTTAAAGTTGTTTTTAGTCGCGTTAGCGGTTGTTGATGATCTGGGAGCTGTGTTTGTGGTTGCCACGGTTTACACCACTGAAATACAATCACAATATTTTATCATTGCAGGTTGTATTTATGCGGCTATTTGGCTTCTTAATTTAAAAGGGGTTAAAGCCCTTTGGCCATATATTATCTTAGGTATTGCTCTTTGGGTTTATATTCATGCCATTGGTATTCACGCAACTATTGCAGGTATATTACTTGCCTTTGCAATACCGATTAGTTCAAAAATTGATGAAGAACATTTTATTAATATTCAAAAATTATCCATGGGTAAATTTAAAAAATACATTGATGAAATTCCTGTACTGAATCATCATCAAATTGATGCCTTAGAAACTATTTGCCACTCTTATGATGACGTACAAAACCCTCTGGTGAAATTACAGCATAATTTGCATGGTTTTAGTGCTTTTTTTATCATGCCGTTATTTGCATTATCAAATGCAGGTGTGTTGATAGATTTTAGTGTTGTCTCACAGCATTTTATGGTGGTATTGGGCGTGGTGTTAGGATTGCTCATCGGTAAACCCGTCGGTATTATTGGTTTTACTTATATTGCCAGTAAATTGAATCTTATCCATAAACCAGATAATCTAACCTGGAGTGAAATTGTTGCTGTAGGTTTTTTAGGTGGCATTGGTTTTACCATGTCTATTTTCATTACTCACCTTGCATTTGTCGATGAAAGTCTGATTGATGCCGTAAAATTAGGTGTTTTTTTTGCCTCATTTGTGGCGGCAGTTATTGGTGTGTTTTTAATTAATGTTGCAACAAAAAAAGATATGAGTTATTTAACTGCGGATGAACACAGATAGACACGGATGATATTCAATGACTATCAGTGTTCACCGTGGTTCAAAAATATTTTGTTAGGTAATGCGCAATTAATAAACTACCCATATTGCGCAGAAATTTTGTTTGTCTTTTTTGTTATAAAAATAGGCGTGTAGTCGCTCTACATAACTATGTTTGTGGCAAAGAAGACGAACAAGAGCAAGTAAGGGGATGCGCAATAAATAAACATTCAACTTGCTTGTACCCAAAGGGCATAGCAATTTTTTTGCCCGCCTTTTTTGTTGCAAAAATAGTTGTGTAGTTCGACTACACGCCTATTTTTGCGCCTCAAAGGCAAACAAAAATCCTGCACAATTT
>Ga0233443_1001847_pt1 | contig 17430 bp, 17 predicted proteins | sample SI_123_September_2_FD_182784 | JGI IMG/M metagenome (GOLD analysis project Ga0233443, IMG submission 182784) | Seawater microbial communities from Saanich Inlet, British Columbia, Canada - SI_123_September2016_200_MG | ecosystem: Environmental > Aquatic > Marine > Inlet | place: Canada: British... | reverse complement strand
ACAGTGACGCTGTTTTATTTGAAATTGCTCCAGGAGTTTCCCGTTTTGAGGGGTTCACTTTTGCCTCTGTATCTGGTTCCTGACCGATGAAACCTGCAGGCCGTCTGGCACGATTGCTGGTACGTTTGCGCCGATTGACGCGCAACGATCAGGTCGTGTTGAGCTTGTTGGCTGTTGTCGCGGGCGCGGTCGTTGCTTATGGCAGCCTGGGATTTCGCTGGCTGATCGGGTTCGTGCAGTATCTGTTTTATGGTGATGCCGAGGAATATTTGTTGTCTGTGGCGTCCAATCTGCCGTGGTGGCAAATATTGCTGGCCCCGGCGGCGGGTGGATTGCTGATCGGGTTGTTTCTAAAATTCATCATGCCGGGCGGGCGGCCCCTGGGGGTTGCCCATGTGATCGAAGTCGGGGCTCTGCGCAGCGGGCGCATGTCTCTCAATCAGGCTCTGGGTGCAGCCTTCGTGTCGGCGGCATCCATTGGCGTTGGCGGCAGTGCCGGGCGGGAAGGGCCAATGGTACATCTAGGCGCGGCCCTGTCATCATATCTCGCCAAACGCTTCCATCTGACACCATCCATCACCTTGACGCTTTTGGGCTGTGGGGTGGCCAGTGGTGTCGCTGCGTCATTCAACGCGCCAATTGCCGGTGTCTTTTTTGCGCTTGAGGTCGTGATCGGCCATTACGCCTTGCATGCCTTTTCACCAATCGTGATCGCCTCCGTGGTAGGGACAATTGTATCACGGGCGCATCTTGGGGATACCCCGGCTTTTATTGTGATCGAACATCTGCCCGTTCATATCGCTGAATATCCTGCCTTTATTCTTCTGGGCCTCAGCTGTGCTGTCGTCGCCACAGTGTTGCTGCGGTCGATAACGCTGGCCGATACTGCTTTTTCAAAATCTCCCCTGCCGGTGTGGTTCCGGCCTGCGGTGGGTGGTTTGTTGATTGGGGTTATTGCACTCGCGTTCCCTCAGGTGCTGGGCGTTGGCTATGAAGCGACGGACCTTGCCCTGAAAGACAGTTATGCGCTTTGGATGTTGCTGGCATTGATTATCGCCAAAACCCTGGCTACTTCCTTGACTATTGGCGCTGGTTTTGGTGGCGGTGTTTTCAGTCCGGCCTTGTTCATAGGTGCGATGACGGGGGGTGCCTTTGGCATTATTGCCGGATCGGTCTTTCCTGAATTGTCATCGGGTGTTGGCCTCTATGCCATGGTCGGCATGGGTGCGGTGGCGGCGCCTGTTCTGGGTGCGCCAATATCGACAATCCTGATTGTTTTCGAACTCACCGGTGATTACTCAATGACAATTGCCGCCATGATTGCAGTGTCTGTCGCCAGCGTGACGACGCAACAGGTCTTTGGTGGCAAGTCCTTTTTCGCCTGGCAACTGGACCGGCGCGGTCTTGATCTGGGTGGCGGGCGCGCACGGCAGGTGTTGGCCGCCCGCCATGCAGAAGACGTCATGGCCGATGATTTCCACATCGTACATGAACACATCACCATGGATAAAATACGCCAGACCCTCAGGGATTCGATGGATGATCATATCTTCGTTGTCGATGACAATGATCGCCTGACAGGATCACTCAGCTTCACGGACATCAAGGACATCGCCTTTGAATCCGGGCTGGATCATTTGATTAACGCACGTGATGCTTCCCGGCCGCATCCGATTTATGTCGAAAGACTGGAAAGTCTGGAAAAAGTTCTGGGCATCATGGACAGCTCCGGGCTGCTGTATGTCCCCGTTATCGATAGCACTGAAAACATGCGTGTTGTTGGCCTGGTGCACCATCGTCGTGTGCTCACTGAATACAACAAAGCCCTGATCGATATGCATGCAGAGGAACATGGCGAGACAAATCCGCGCTAGAGCGTTTCCGGGTTTACCGGAAACGCAGCCTTGCTTTAAACTCAAGGTGTGCGCCAAGTTTTAATGCAGAAGCAATTCCGTTTAAGTCGGATTCGCCCTGGGATTTGTCCCTATCTTGTGGCGATAAAAGTGGCGGCAGACGCCATGGTCAGGGCGCTGCCCCGGTTGGCAATTCGCACAGCCCTGGGACTTTTCAGTAACAACCGCGCCCGGGCCGCAAAGACCACCCAGGCGATATCGATGAAGGCCAGCACCACGAACATGGCGGCCACCAGCTCACCCCATTCAATCACAGTCAGGTGACGAATGTCGATAATCGTTGGCAAGAACGCCAGATAGAAAAACATGATCTTGGGGTTGCCCAGGGTAACTGCCAGGCCAGCCGCAAACATGCGCGACGACGATCTTTTGGACGGGATCGCATCCTCCCTGATTTCTACCGGCGCACGCCAGATATTCCAGGCAAGATATAGCAGATAACAAACACCCGCCCATTTCAGAATCTGGAACGTCAACTGGAAGGTCTCAGCAATTGACGCCAGCCCCCACACAGCACAGCTCAACCAGATCGCTTCGCCAATCCACATGGCCGCCAGAAACGGCATAACATCCCGATGCCCCCGCGCCAGAACATGAGCAACCAACGCCGCGATACTCGGCCCCGGTGACCCAGCTGCTACCAGCAAGGCGCCAGCGAAAACGACAAGGGAGATGATGTCCATGAGGGCGTTGTATCACAGCTCCGCCTCATCTGTACATGACGCGATCAAGCCTTGCTAAAGCTTCGGGAGAGATCCAAAGAAGCCAATTACGCGGATAACAAGACCTGTCTGGTCGGTCTCTGTGACATCGAAACCAGGAACAACAAGTTTGCCGTTCTGATGAATAGCCCAGTGGTATCGATGGAAACCATTCTGGGAATCGACACCGCTTGTCCGGCTGTACCGGGCGCCTGGAAGTCTCGCTTGCACCTCGTGTACATTCTTCTCAAAACCATCAATACCGGTGACATCAATTGACGGGTCAACAAACCGCACACCGGGTGCCAATGCCAGCTCAAGATGTCCGCGCACCAAGGATGCATCGGCCTCGTTCCAGGCGGCGAGCATATGATCAAGAGACACCGGGTAATCCGACATCAGGTCGCTCCTACAGCATATTTTCAGACAGGCGCTTCAATCAAGATTTGAAACCCTATTCGGTCGCGGCTTTTCCTGTGATGAATTCATAGGACCCCTGCACGAGCTGAATAACTGTCTCCATTTCGGCCATCGTTCTGGGCGTGTAAATCATCACGAAGCCTTCCCACCCCGGTCTTGTTTTGGCCCAGGGGTGATATATGGCCCACCCCGCCTTGATGGCCCGGGCGGCAAGGTCAGGTGACAGGGCGATATGAAGACTGCCGTCCGGATGTATATGTCCAAACTCCCGACCCTTGACGATTACTTCAGGGTGGGCGAGGGGCATGTTCTCATCCAGCCAAAATCCCAAAGCACCCGCAATCGAGATTATCGTATCGTGGATCGAGACACCCGGGATCTCATCGACGCGGCGCAAAAACGCCGCCGAAATTTCCGGCACCGGCTCAACCCCGACCTGGATGTGCGGCACATGTTTCGACGTATAAGGCGCAGGTCCCGTTCGGATCGGCAGATTGCCGGATGCCGCAAACGCCGACGTCGTTCCGAACGAAACCACCATGACGGTCAGGAGTAGTTTGCCGATGGCCTCTAAATTCATTTTCATGACCTCTATCACTGATATGTCCGACGTTAGCTCCTGGAAGAGAAGTGGGCGTGATACCGGATTAGTCAAGGAGGTCGGGACGGGTCGGGATGATGTCTGGCCAGGGCTGGCGGCAATTAAATGTCGAGCCGCCACATATTCCAAAAGGCGACGGTTTGGCAAAATTGCCACAGCCGTTGCTCAGTGGTAATATTGACGAAGAATTCAGCCTTTGCGGAAGTAGTCGTCATGTCAAATATCTTGCCCCAGCAGCAATTATTGCTGGAACTGATTATTATTTCCGGGGACATCGGCGTACCTGACGCGGAGGATTCGTCCATTTTTTGCCGAACCATGAACGAATGCAAGGCAAAGGGCTGGATCAAGATAAGCACATTCGGCGGCGGCTATAACAAACTCAGTATCACTGATTATGGACGTAATCTGGTCAACTCCGGGAAGCCAACGCCACAAAAAACAGCCTGACCCTGTAAATACCCTGCACCCAAACAGGCGGTTTGTCTTGGAGTTAAGGTGACAGATTGTTTAAACGTCGCCAGAACGATCAGCTCAGGAATGTTACCCAGTCTTCCAACGGTGCGCGGTCTGTGACCAGTTTATTGACGGCGGCAGCTTCATCCCGATACCCAATCGCCATGCCACAGAACAGCATCAGGTTTTCTGGCGGTTCAACAAATTCATGAACGGTGGACGCCATTTGTGACCAGGCTTCCTGGGCGCAAGTGTCGATGCCTTCTTCCTGGAACAACAACATGATGGTTTGCAGAATCATGCCGAGGTCGGACCATTGGGGGGCGCCCATGCCCCGGTCGATGAAGCAAAACAGGCCGGCGGGGGCACCGAAAAATTTGTAGTTATTGGTCAACCAGTTCAGCCGAGCGGGTTTGTCTTCCCTTTTGATCTCCAGCAGTTTGTACATATCCTCACCACATTTGAAACGCGACGACCGGTACGGCTCCTGCAATTTTGGTGGATAGATGTCGTATTCCACGGCCTGCGGTTTGCCCGACATGAGAGCGTCCTGCGCACTCTGTTTGAAACGATCCATGGCGTCGTTGTTGAGGACGTAAAACCGCCACGGCTGCACGTTGCCGCCTGAAGGGGAACGCGACGCCTTTTCCAGAACCCGGCGGATGACATCCTGGTCGACGGGCTGATCGGAAAAAGATCTTATGGAACGCCGACTTGCGACCGCTTCGCTTACATTCATGGCCAATACTTTCTTGAGATTTCAACAGGATCTGGAAAAGATTTTAACGCATGCAGGCCCGGGCGCAATTCCACAGCGCCATGCAAATACGCATTGTCCGGTGATGCGGCAGGGTTGAATGGATATGGACCAGTCCTGTCAATCGGCCAGGAACTGGAATAGCTCCGGTTCCTGATGACAAACTTGTGTAGTCCGGATGCAACTGGATCATCTATGCTGAAGTGAATTGGTATCGCGGCGTTGGTTCACAAGGCAAATATTCAGGCAAGGAAACAGGCAATTATGCGTGCATTTCCCGCGGTTGTTGTCATCAGCTGTATTCTGGCATTGCTACCTGTGACGTCGCGCGCTGATACGCCGCTCAGATTTTCCCTGATGGGTTTCTTTCCCTTTGGCGACATGACGCCGGAACAGAAATTTGAAGGTATCTACTGGGATATCATCGAGGAAATCCGCAAGCTGAGTGGCATCAGGTTCGTGACTACAATGCTGCCCATTACCAGGCTTCGCCGGTCCATTCTGGAAGGCAGTGCCGATTTAACCATCAGCGGTGCCTCTTCTTCCCTGAATGCCGGAGCCGAATCGCTGGGGATAGTCGGCTGCAGCAGTATCATTGTTCAAACGGCCAGGTCTTCCGGGATCAGATCGCTTGACGATCTGAAGGAGCGGTATATTGCCTTCGCCCGCAACGGCTTTTTGCTGAAATTGTACGGCAACAAATTTGGATTGCTGCCTGTTGAAAGCAACTCCAGCCAGTCCATGTTTGCCATGCTGGACAGTGAGCGTGTCGATGGCATATTCATCAGCGACGTGGTGATCGATTCCTTCATCCATAAATATCCTGAAAGCACGGTCATCAGCATGAACTGGCAGGAAAAACTTGGGCCGCGAGTCCTGGTCCGCAAAATCCCCTCCCACCTGCAAATCGCCAAAACATTCGCCGATGCCACCATCAAACAAAAACTGCGGGATGCGGTCGAAAAGGGCAGAAACACCGGCGCTTTTGAGCGGATTTACGCCCGGTACGGCATCCAGACCAAGGGCAAATGCTGAGAACCATCCGGCATTTTGTGGCCTGGAACAGCATTCAGGAAAGTCATATCTGGTTTGATTGATTTTCCAGAACCGTCTTCAACACATACACCCGGATCGCACTCGACAGGTTGCCGTCACGAGCCTCATCGATCCTGGCGATCAAGGCGTTTAGGGAGGTGCCTTTTGATTTGGCGATTTTCTTCAGCTCGATCCAGAATTCGTCTTCCAGTGTGACGCTGGTCTGGTGACCGGCGATATCCAGGGAATGTTTGCGCAGAGCCATGCGGGATCAGAGATCGATGAAGAAGTCGTTGCCCTTGTCATCGACAATGATGAATGCCGGGAAGTTCTTGACTTCGATTTTCCAGATGGCTTCCATGCCGAGCTCAGGATATTCCAGCACTTCCACCTTGGTGATGCAGTCACGGGCGAGGATGGCAGCTTCGCCACCGATGGAGCCGAGATAAAAGCCACCGTATTTCTTGCAGGCTTCGCGTACTTGCGCGCTGCGGTTGCCCTTGGCCAGCATAACCATGGAACCACCGGCTTCCTGGAACTGATCAACATAGCTGTCCATACGACCGGCTGTGGTTGGACCAAAGGATCCTGATGCCATGCCGTCCGGCGTCTTGGCGGGGCCTGCGTAATAAACCGGATGATCTTTCATATATTGCGGCAGACCTTCACCGGCATCGAGGCGTTCTTTCAGCTTGGCATGGGCAATGTCACGGCCAACGATCAGGGTGCCGGTCAGGGACAGACGTGTCTTGATCGGGTGTTTCGTCAACTCGGCCCGAATGTTGTCCATGGACTGAGTCAGGTCGATTTCGACAACCTCACCGCCCAGGCTTTTATCCTCGACTTCCGGCAAGTATTTGGCCGGGTTGGTTTCAAGCTGTTCGATGAACACACCTTCTGCTGTGATCTTGCCCAGGACCTGGCGGTCAGCGGAGCACGACACCCCGATGCCGATCGGGCAAGAGGCACCGTGGCGGGGCAGGCGCACAACGCGGACATCGTGGCAGAAATATTTGCCGCCGAACTGGGCTCCGATGCCGTTTGACTGGCTCAGTTTCAGGACCGTTTCTTCCATCTCCAGATCGCGAAAGGCGCGACCGAGTTCATTGCCCGAAGTTGGCAAGGCATCAAGATATTTGGTGCTGGCAAGCTTGACCGTCTTCAGGTTCATTTCGGCAGATGTGCCACCGATAACGATAGACAAGTGATAGGGCGGGCAGGCGGATGTGCCCAGGGTCTTGATCTTCTCATCAATGAAATTTTTCAGGCTTTCAGGATTCAACACGGCCTTGGTTTGCTGAAACAGGAATGTCTTGTTGGCCGATCCGCCGCCCTTGGCAATGAACAGAAATTTGTATTCGTCGCCGGGTGTTGCATAAAGATCGATCTGGGCTGGCAGGTTGTTGCCGGTATTGACCTCTTCATACATATCCAGCGGGGCCACCTGGCTGTAACGCAGGTTGGTATTCAGATAGGTGTTGGCGATGCCTTGCGACAGGTCTTCTTCATCGCTGCCTTCGGTCCAGACATACTGGCCCTTTTTCCCCATAACAATCGCCGTGCCTGTATCCTGACAACTGGGCAGGGACATGCCAACCGAGACATTGGCATTCTTCAACAGTTCCAGGGCAACATATTTGTCATTGTCCGAGGCTTCGTCATCTTCGAGAATCAGCGCCAGTTGTGCCAGATGCGCCGGGCGAAACAGGTGCTGGATATCCTGCATGGCCGTTTCAGCCAGCAAGGACATGGCACGCGGTGCAACTTTCAAAATCTTTTTGCCGTCAACGTCGATGGTACTGACATGTTCGTCAGTCAGTTTGCGCCACGGCGTGTCTTCCTTGCCCAGCGTGAAAATTTCCTGAAAGGCGATAGATTGTTGATCAGACACTTTTCTGTTCCTGTGACAAGAGATTGGTAAATTGAGATAGGGTGGCTATTCAGATGCAGCCAAAAATCGATTTGAAGTGGGCTTACAATTTAGCCCCGACGCTATTTCTTGCGAAAATGATCCAGTTCAACGACGTCAGCAGAAACCGGAGCTTCATCATCTTCAGACTGTGACATGTAAGAGGCATTGTCATCCTGGCCGGAAGCTTCATCAAATTCGACAGACATGCCTGAGCTGGCCAGGCCACCGTCTTCGGATTCTTCAATCGTTTTGAACTGCAAGCCAAACTGGACGCTGGGATCGGCAAATCCGGTGATGGCCATCCACGGCACATTCAGGAATTCGCGATTGTTGTTAAAACTCAACATGACCGAAAAACCGATATCGGTAATTTCCAGGTCCCAGAATTCGTGCTGCAAGACGATAGTGATTTCTTCCGGGTAACGGGCCCGCAGGCTTTCCGGCATGATTACGCCAGGATATCCGGACAGAAACGAAATATAGAAATGGTGATCTCCGGGCAGACCGTTCTCTGCTACACGCTCCAGCGATTCGCGTACGACACCCTTGAGCGCCTGTTCAACGATCTCGTTATAGTTCATGTAGTCAGTTGATATTGGTTCGTCGTTCATGGAAGCCCGATTATTCGTCAGAATTGGTTTGAATGACCGCGTCAACGCCGGGCCACTTGTCGACCATACTAATAGGCACAGAGCACGAGTCGACTCTGAATTTACCGAATTCCCGCAAAAAGACCTCTGTGACGGGTCAATTATCCCACTTTCATCGTCAATGGCTTTGAAGGAAAGTGAGGGGCTTCTGTTGCCAGGTGCCCCTCGAACCCCGTGGACTCAGCTGTTAAGCTGCGACCGCAAATGCTTGACGATTGTCATTTGCATTTGTAGTGATTGACCCGGTAACGGCGGATATCATACCGAGCGAAAAATATACCTTTACTGTGCACGTCGATCCTGTTTCGCCCCCATCAGATACAGACTTCATCACTGATTATTACCGTAAATCTGTATGTGGTGGAGGCGCCGGGTACCGCCCCCGGGTCCGCAACACCTATTCCGTAGACCGTTTATCGCCATAGTCGGTTGCCCGACAGGCCATATATAGGGATTTTTGCACCTGAATGGAAGGGAATTGGTCTTTATCAAATTTGTCCCTGAATTAATTGCAGGTATTTCAGGTGAATCTGCATTTTTTCAAATTTATGACACAACATATAGTGGCCATGCCGGGTGGGGGCCGCTATATTGTCCCTCCTTTCGCCAGTTCTGCTGGCTGGTTTTACACAAATTTGCGTCGATATGAGGGTTCCCATGGGTCTCAATCCCGAACAACTTGCTGAAATTGAAGATCAAAGGGCGCAGTCCGTGCCGACAAGGCGGGTGGTTTCGCCAGGCATGGAAGAAATTCTCTATCAGGCGATCCCCATCCTGGACCACGGGTTCGTACGGGTTATCGATTATATGGGTGATGATGCCGCGGTTGTTCAGGCTGCACGTGTATCCTATGGCCGGGGCACCAAATCGACGACGGATGACGCCGGTCTGGTGAACTATCTGTTGCGCCATCGCCACACCACGCCGTTCGAGATGTGCGAGGTTAAATACCACATCAAATTGCCAATTTTTGTAGCCCGCCAGTGGATCCGGCATCGTACCGCCAATGTGAACGAATATTCCGCCCGTTATTCGATTCTGGATAATGAATTCTACATCCCCTCCATGGATAATATGGCCGCCCAGTCGACGGTTAATCATCAGGGCAGGGGCGAAGTGCTTTCCGGTCAGGACGCTGATCGTGTGTTCAAGCTGCTGCGCGAAGACAGTGAACGCGCCTATGCCGGCTATGCCGATATGCTGAATGAAGATGCGGATGGCAATGTTGTTGATGATAGTCGCCAGGGCCTGGCCCGTGAGCTGGCGCGCATGAACTTGTCACTGAATTTTTATACCCAGTGGTATTGGAAAACGGATCTGCACAATTTGCTGCATTTCCTCAGCTTGCGTGCTGACAGTCACGCACAATATGAAATTCGTGTTTATGCCGAGGCCATGCTGGACACTGTCAGACGCTGGGTGCCGGCAACTTATGGTGCTTTCATGGATTATCGCGTTGGTGGTACAAATATTTCGCAAAAAGGCATGGCCGTGCTCAAGCGTATGCTGGATGGTGAAAAAGTTGATCAGAAAGAAAGCGGCATGTCAGCACGTGAATGGCGTGAATTGATGGCTACCCTCGAACGCGAAGGCTGAAACACGCATGAGCACACATATTGGCGCTAGGCCCGGTGAAATTGCAGAAACTGTTTTACTGCCTGGCGATCCGCTGCGTGCCAAATGGATTGCCGAGACATTTCTGGATGAAGCCGTGCAATATTCAGATGTGCGCAACATGTTTGGCTATACCGGGATCTATAACGGGTCGCGGGTTTCCGTTCAGGGAACAGGCATGGGCATGCCATCCTGCGCCATCTATGTGCATGAACTGCTTGAGGAATATGGCGCGAAGACTTTGGTCCGCATCGGCTCCTGCGGTGCCTTGACGAAAGAAGTTGATATTCACGAACTGATTATCGCAGTTTCAGCTTCTACTGATTCCGCAATCAACAAATCTGTTTTTGGGGATACCTCATACGCTCCAACCGCAGACTTCGCCCTGACCAGGCACATCGCAGATACGGCGGATAAAATAGGTCTGCAATATCATGCTGGTCCGATCGTCAGTGGTGATGCATTTTACCGACCCATGGAGGGGCACCTGGATGTGCTTGCCGACCACGGTGCTCTGGGCGTCGAGATGGAAAGCGCTGTGCTCTTTCGTCTTGCCGCCAAATTCAAGGCCCGGGCGGCTTGCATCCTCAGCGTCAGCGATCATCTGATTACCGGCGAAGACCTGTCATCGGAAGAACGCCAGACCGGCTTTACCAATATGGCAAAGCTGGCCCTGCAGAGCGTGACGACTTAACCAGCGTTCCTCGCCGTCACTCCGGGCTTGACCCGGAGTCTCTGGTGAAGTCGATATAGTTGAGTGAATTCGAGCTGACAGGCTTCAGATACTCCGGATCAGGTCCGGAGAGACGCTGAAGCATGGGGCAGTCGCTTTCAACCCCTACGAAATAACGATCTTGGGTGCAGCGGCTGCTGAGGATGCGTTGGCTTCCTCAATTTTCGCAGCAACTTTTTTGGCGATTTCGATGAAGGCTTTGCTGATTGCGTGATCAGGCTCTTTGGCCGTGAGCGGGGTGCCGGTGTCAGACGTTTCGCGCAAGTATGGATCAATCGGGATTTCGCCAAGGAAATCGATGTTTTGACGGGTTGCTTCGTCTTTGGCACCGCCATGACCAAAGATGTCCGTGCGGTCGCCACAGTGTGGGCAGACAAAATAGCTCATGTTCTCGATGATTCCCAGGGTTGGCACGTTGACCTTGTCAAACATGGCAATCCCTTTGCGGGCATCAGCCAGGGCAACATCCTGCGGTGTCGAGACCACAACAGCACCTGTCAGAGGCACACGCTGCGCCATGGTCAGCTGTGCGTCACCGGTTCCCGGCGGCAAATCACAAACCAGGACATCCAGATCGCCCCATTTTACGTCGCGCATCAGTTGCTCAAGGGCACTCATGACCATTGGGCCACGCCAGATCATGGGGGTATCTTCGGGTACCAGGAAACCCATGGAGATGACTTCGACACCATAGTTGGACAGCGGCATCATATATTTGCCGTCCGGTGAATGCGGTGTGCCGCCGATCCCCATCATACGCGGCAGGGAGGGGCCATAAACGTCGGCATCCATCAGGCCAACCTTGAGGCCCGTGGCCGCCAGACCCAGTGCCAGATTTACGGATACGGTTGATTTGCCAACACCACCCTTGCCGGATGCAACAGCGATTACTGACTTAACGCCCGGGATTTCCATATCTGACGCACCACCACCGCCTTGCGGGGCCTTCTGCTGCGCTTCGGGGGCAGAAGCTTCATTGGAATGGGCTGTTAATACGGCCGTTACGGACAGCACGCCGGGTAAGTCATAGACTATGTCTTCGCAGGATTTGCGAACTGGTTCCATTGCTTCGCCTTGCGAAGGATCAACTTCCAGTGAGAAGCCCACATGACCTTCCTTGACCTGCAAACCCTGGATAAGGCCCAGTTCAAGAACGCTTTTACCAGTGTCGGGAACCTTGATTTCGCTCAATGCTTCGACGACCTGTTGTTCGGTTACCGTGGACATGCTTGAAATTCTCCGCTTTTATGACGATATGACTGTTGTGTTTATGGTATCTCGGGGGCCAGGCAGTTTTGCGACTTGTCTGGCAGAATATTTGATTGCCAGCCACAATGTGTTTCGCGAGCTGCGTTGCACGTTGTGACCAGCTGTCATATAACCCGCGAGACGATGAATTCAAAGCTTTCTTAGATGTTTCTAATATAAGAATGTTTGTTGGGGCGAACAGGGAAGCAGACTAATCAATCAGACCTTCATGTTGTGGGTCTGACATAATCCGGAAACAAGGGATTTTAATACGATGCCATGGAGCAATAAGGGCGGCGGCGGCGGTGGTTGGCAAGGCGGCGGTGGAAACGGTGGCGGCGGAGGCCCATGGGGTCAAGGACCCAGTGGCCAACAGCCCCCTGATCTTGAAGAGCTGTTGCGTAAAAGCCAGGACAATCTGAAGAAATTTTTGCCAGGCGGCGGTGGCAGCGGCAAAATCGTGGTTCTTGTTGGTCTGGTACTGGTTGCCCTTTGGGCATCAAGCGGCTTTTACAAAGTCGGTGCTGACGAACAGGGTGTCGTCATGCGCTTTGGAAAATATGACGGTATCCCCAAGGGACCAGGCCTGCATTATCACCTGCCGTCTCCGATCGAGACTGCTTTGACACCAAAGGTGACGCGGGTTAACCGTATTGATATTGGTTATCGCACATCCGGCGATACAGGTCGCTCTACCGCGCGTCGCGACGTATCTGAAGAAAGTTTGATGCTGACGGGCGACGAAAACATTGTCGACATTGATTTCGCCGTTTTCTGGCGGATCAAGGATGCCGGAAAGTATCTGTTCAATATCGACAATCCCGAAGCAACGGTCAAAGCAACCGCTGAAAGTGCCATGCGCGAGATCATTGGTAACACAGCTATTGCGGCAGCGTTTGCTGAAGGACGGCAAAAAATTGAACAAACAACGCATGTTTTGTTGCAAGGCGTCCTGGACGGGTATGAGTCAGGTATTGAAGTGACAGAAGTAAAGCTTCAGAAAGTTGACCCTCCCGGTGCTGTTATTGATGCCTTCCGGGATGTTCAGCGTGCGCGTGCCGATCTTGAACGTCAACGCAACGAAGCAGAAGGTTATGCCAATGACATTATTCCGCGTGCTCGTGGTGAAGCGGAAAAAATGATCCAGCAAGCAGAGGCCTACAAATCCGAGGTTGTGACGCGCGCCGAAGGTGACGCCAATCGCTTCCTGGCGGTTTATAACGAGTTTGTTCAGGCCAAGGATGTGACAACTCAACGGCTGTATCTGGAAACGATGGAAGAAGTGTTGCGGGGTATGACCAAGATTTTGATTGACGGAAAAGGCGGTCAGGGCGTTGTTCCTTACTTGCCGCTTCCAGAACTCCAGAAGAAGGGGCGCTAACATGAGCACACGTATTTTAGGTGGCTTTGGCGTCATCATTCTCATCGCTGGCTTTATAGCCTTCAGCGCTGTCTACACTGTTCACCAGACCCAACAGGCATTGGTATTGCAGTTCGGCAATCCGGTTGCTGTTGTTACGGAGCCTGGATTGAAGTTCAAAATTCCGTTTATCCAGAACGTCGAGTTCATGGAAAACCGGATATTGTCCTTTGATGCACCGGCTGAAGAAATCATTGCATCGGATCAAAAACGTCTCGTGGTTGATAGTTTCATTCGCTACAAGATTTCCGATGCCCTCGAATTCTACAAATCAGTGTCTTCTGTGAATATCGCGCGTTCACGATTGTCCACGATCCTGACTTCCAGTCTGCGTCGGGTGCTGGGTAGCGTTCCGCTGGCAACTGTGTTGACCGGTGAACGTAGCGAATTGATGATCCAAATCCGAGACTCCGTGAACAGCGAATCACGCAGCCTCGGCATTGATGTCGTCGATGTGCGTATCAAGCGCGCAGACTTGCCTGAAGCAAACAGTGCACCCGTTTATGCCCGGATGAATACCGAGCGTGAAAGGGAAGCCAGGGAATTTCGTGCCCAGGGTGCTGAAGTTTCCCAGCGAATCAAATCCCGAGCTGATCGTGAACGCACAATCCTGATTGCGGAAGCGCAAAAGAAATCACAGATTTTGCGTGGTGACGGTGATGCCTTGTCGGTAAAAATTTCGGCCCAGGCCTTTGGCAAGGATGTCGAATTTTACTCCTTCTACCGTTCCATGCAGGCTTATCGTAATTCGCTGGGCAATGGCGATACGACCATGGTGTTGTCACCCGATTCGGAATTCTTCCGTTTCTTTGGCGATGTCGTGGGCGGTCGCAAGGCGAAATAGCTCTGTTGATGAACCTGATTTCGGGTTTGGACCGGGGGCGACAATGACTGATCTCATTGCCGCCCTCGGTCTCGTTCTGGTCATTGAAGGCATTGTTTTTGCCTTGTTCCCGGAAGGGCTGAAGCGCAAGTTGATCGCAGCACTTGAGATGCCTGCATCAACGTTGCGAATATTTGGCCTGGCAGCAGCAATTGGTGGTCTGGCTGTTGTCTGGATGGTTCGCGGTTAAGGTATTTCCGGATCTATCTGAAACGAAGCCCTACCCGGTTCTCAGGTCATGCCCCAAAAAGCAAAGCAGAAGCGGACAACACGGGAAATTGTGTTCGAATTTGGACGAAAATTCCTTATTTGTATTACCTAAAGCCTTATTATTACCGTATTCACAGCTATGATAAGGATCAGTTTATTATCCTTTTCGATACAGGAGACTACACACGTGAAGGAATTTGTTGCTCGCTCCCAGCGTCGCCAGGCAGTCGCCGCAACGGCTGAAAACAGATTTGGTCAATATGGGAGAATCTGGATTCTCGCAGCACTGACTATCCTGATTGCTTTCAGCTTTATATCTGTTGCCAATGCGCGCGGTGCACCCGACAGCTTTGCAGACCTTGCAGAGCGTCTGTTACCCGCCGTCGTCAATATTTCAACAACCCAGGTTGTGAAGCAGCGCCAGCAACAAAAGCGCGAAGTGCCCATGCCGCAATTCCCACCGGGCTCACCGTTCGAAGACTTCTTCAAGGACTTCTTTGATCGTCAGGAGCGTGGTGAAGGTGGTGAGGAAAATGGCAAGCCGCGTTCCCGACGGGCAACGTCCCTTGGCTCCGGTTTCATTATTGATCCTGCCGGTATTATCATCACCAATAATCATGTCATTGCCGAAGCAGATGAAATTACGGTTGTCCTGACTGACGGCACACGTCTGAAAGCAAAACTGATCGGGAATGACCCCAAAACCGATATCGCGGTGCTGGAAGTCAAACCGGAAACGCCACTTCCATTTGTTGAATTCGGATCATCCCGCAAGGCGCGTGTCGGCGATTGGGTGATGGCTATAGGCAACCCTTTTGGCCTTGGTGGCAGTGTCACGGCAGGCATTATTTCGGCCCGGGCACGTAACATCAATGCGGGTCCATATGACGATTTCATCCAGACAGATGCATCGATCAACAGAGGAAACTCTGGTGGTCCCCTGTTCAATATGGCTGGCGAAGTCATTGGCATTAACACAGCAATTTTCTCACCAACAGGCGGCAGTGTCGGCATCGGATTTTCTGTGCCGTCCGATATGGCCAAATCTGTTGTTTCGCAATTGCGGGAATTTGGCCGCACCCGTCGCGGTTGGCTTGGTGTGCGCATTCAGCCCGTTTCTGATGAAATTGCTGAAAGCCTGGGGCTTGATGAAGCAAAGGGGGCTCTGGTCGCCGGTGTATTCGATGATGGTCCGGCCCGCGAAGCAGGTGTTGAGCCTGGCGATGTGATCCTGAAATTTGACGGCAAGGATGTACCTCATGTGCGCCAGCTGCCCAGGATCGTTGCCGAAACTGTTATAGGCAAGGACATCGAAGTTGAAGTCTGGCGCAAAGGCAAAATTGTTAATTTGCAAGTGCAGGTGGGCGAACTGAAAGAAGATAAAGTTGCCCTGGCAAAGTCTTCCAGCAGCGACGAAGAAACTAAAACCAGCACCGTGTCGGCTCTCGGCATGACCTTGTCATCTATCACAGACGATTTGCGCAAGCGATATGAAGTGCAGGATGGTGTTGCAGGTGTTGTCGTCACAAAAGTTGAAACAGATTCTGCTGCTGCGGAAAAGGGTATTCGGCCAGGTGATGTGATTGTTGAAGTCGGACAGGAAGAAGTTTCCAGCCCGGATGAAGTGGTCACCAAGGTCACAGCCGTGCAGGATTCGAAAAGAAAGTCCGTCCTGATTCTTTTGCAAAGAGCTGAAGATTTGCGGTTCGTTGCACTCAGGCTCAAGGAAAGCTGATACTTACAGCAAGTCCTGGAATTACTTTAAACGGCGGGGTTTAATCCCCGCCGTTTTTTTGTCGTCTTGCGTTTCATTTTGCTGGTCAAATGAATTGATTTCCCTAAAATACGCATTCAAATACCGGTTTAAGCCCTGGATATAAATTCCTGCAACAAGAGGCACCGGTTTCCTCTCTATCTCGGGCGGAAAAAACATAAGTACAGGGAGATAATTTTTATGAGCGACACCATCAAGTATTTGCTTCCCGAAGAGCAGATCCCCAAAACCTGGTATAATATTGCGGCTGATTTGCCGGTCCCCCAAAGTCCGGTTTTACACCCTGGCACCGGGCAACCGATCGGCCCCGAAGATCTGGCGCCCCTGTTTCCCATGGCCCTGATTGGTCAGGAAGTAAGCCAGGAACGTGAAATCGAAATTCCAGATCCAGTGCGTGATGTTTACCGCCAATGGCGTTGCACACCTTTATTCCGCGCTCGTCGTCTGGAAAAGGCCCTGGATACACCTGCGAAGATTTATTACAAATATGAAGGCGTCAGCCCGGCTGGCAGTCACAAGCCAAATACTGCTGTGGCTCAGGCTTTCTACAACAAGGAAGAGGGTATCAAGAAGATCAGTACCGAAACAGGTGCCGGTCAGTGGGGGTCATCTATGGCTTTCGCCGGGTCCCTGTTTGGCATCGACGTCCAGGTCTACATGGTGAAGATTTCCTACAACCAAAAGCCTTATCGCAGGGCCTTGATGGAAACTTACGGTGCTGAATGTTTTGCCAGTCCGTCGGACCGAACTGAAGCCGGTCGTGCCATACTTGCCCAGGATCCTGATAGTACCGGCAGCCTTGGCATGGCAATTTCCGAAGCTGTAGAAGTTGCAGCGACCAATGATGATACAAAATATTCATTGGGCAGTGTGTTGAACCATGTACTGACGCACCAGACGGTGATCGGTCAGGAAGCCATGTTGCAGATGGAAATGGCGGGAGATTACCCGGATGTTGTGATTGGTGCCGCTGGCGGTGGTTCCAACTTTGCCGGCATTGCCTTCCCGTTCATCGGTGCAAACTTGCGCGGAGGTCCAAAGGTTCGCGCTGTTGCCGTTGAACCAGCTGCTTGCCCATCCCTGACACGCGGTGTCTACGCTTA
>Ga0233443_1001834_pt1 | contig 17518 bp, 16 predicted proteins | sample SI_123_September_2_FD_182784 | JGI IMG/M metagenome (GOLD analysis project Ga0233443, IMG submission 182784) | Seawater microbial communities from Saanich Inlet, British Columbia, Canada - SI_123_September2016_200_MG | ecosystem: Environmental > Aquatic > Marine > Inlet | place: Canada: British... | reverse complement strand
CTAGCTTTATTAACCAAAAATTATTCTTATAGTCTTTAAAAGTTTTATTCTCTCCTTGAAAAATCTCTTCAAATTCTTCAACACTCCAGTCTAGTTTTGAAGCGACATACTCAAAATCTTTCCTCATGGTTAGTTCATCTAATTCAGGCTTAGATATTCGTTCAAGAGCTTCATCCCTTGATATTTGACCTGTCAATATCTCACTAGATAAATATGCACGTCTCTTATCAAATCCGAATTTATTAGGCGTCCAATACGATTCGAAAAAACGAGTAAATCTAGATTCGTAATGCTTCTGAGGATAGGGCTCCCAATTGAATTTTTCTTTTAGCTCTTTAATCGCATCCTTTTTTATAAAACTAACGTAATCCAATAACTTAAGAACCCTAACACCTTTTAAAAGTCTATACTTAATTTTATATTCAAAGATATCGCACATTGGAAAATCAGAGAGCTCATGCTCGCCAAATTTTTTATGTATGTCTAGAACATGGCGAACATCTGTTGAAAAATATGTCCAGTCTATTGACTCACGAATACATTCAGTGGAATTATTACCACCTGTTATCACGTATTTAAATCCGTTTTTTGCAGCAAATTTATATATAGCTGAAAACAATGCCAAATCTTGCGGAGTATCAACAAATGGCACTTGAGACTTAAAAAATGAACGCTGAAGATCTTTCATTTCATTCCAGTTTACCACTTCAGTGACAAGATCTAATCCAAGGCCTTCCACTATTTTTTGAATATTACTCACACCTAAGTTAGAATTCCAGCCAGCATCACAGTGAAATAATAACGGCCTAAGGCCAAACTTTTCTTTCGCAACATAAGCAACATAACTACTGTCAAGGCCTCCGCTTATACCGATCAAGCAGTCATAATCCTTATCAGCACCCTCTTTTTTTATCTTGTCAATATAAGGAGAAATTGCCTCAATTGAAGCATCTCCTGGCGGCCAATTGGGGGCGATGTTTGTCTCAAAATTTTGACAATACTCACACCAGCCTCGACTATCAAAAGTGAGTGTTTTGTCAGATGTATCCATTATACAATTCGAACAAATTTTATAACTTAAATTACACATAATACTTAATCCTTAAAATAAATAACACTAATAACTCGGTGGTCATCGTCCACTGTAACTAACTCGCCCGGATGGATTGATACACCTTCCACACTAGAGGTAACAGCGGCCGGCAGGTCTTAGCCATAAATAATACTGGTACTACTTTCGGATTATACTTTAAAGATACGAAACTAGAGCCCGACAACAACTGGTATGTATCTATAAATAAACCAAGATCCTCGCTAGGGAAATCCACCCCCTGTTCTGCGTAATGAACAAGGCCTAATATGTATATATTAATCAGATATTTTTTGAAAAATATCTTCTTTAAATCAACTAAATCTATAATTGAATTAGAACCCCGCTCTTCAATACTCACTAAAAATTCAGAAAACTGCTTGATCGCCACTAAAAATCCAAACCAATTACCAGGTTTGGTCGCAGACGTGCTATTTTCATGAATCCTAACTTGAATAGATTTTTGCTTACAACATGCTTTATAGCCATCATCGATAAGCATGAGCCACAGAGCATCGTCAGCAAATGATAATTTGTTGAATTTAGGTATACCTCCAACGTCATCATATGCCTCGGCCCGCATAACATAACCTGTACCAAAGACATCTCGGACACCAGAGAACCTCGCTTGTAAATAATCACGGGTTGATTCTATCTCATTAATCAACCGACATTGTCTGATAACGGATCCTTTATTATCAATAAATTCACCATTTGTCTGATATAAATTCGCATCTGGGTATTGGTTAATTAAGTCATCTATATTCTCCAAGAATTTCGGCAAAAGAATATCATCGTGTGCAAACATTGTAATGAATTCACACTTACCTATATCTGCTATGCGTCCCCAGCTATCCTCTATACTAAGCGGATTTACAGAGATTGACACCTTGACTCTAGCGTCATTTATGGATTTGCACCATTCTAAGGTACCATCCGTACTTTTATTATCCAGAATATGTAATTCAAAGTTATTATAGGTTTGATTAAGTACACTACTGACAGAATCAATAATATGGGGCATGCCATTTCGAACCGGAAGAATGATCGAAAATTTTCTACTGCTCACGATTGGAAGCTTGGGGGTAATAAGTTAATAATGGTAGGTGGTATTAATTTAAGATAAATTATACCTCGAAAAGTCAAAATAAAACTACACATCAAAGTTACTCCTATAGAAGGCAACACGCCAATATAGAGAGATTTTTTTACTTAGCATATTAGACAACTGAAACTCATAACATAATTTGTAAATAAGGGATTTTTTAGACGTGACTAACTTGATCTGGATCGGGCACAGTATCACTTACCTTCATTCTATTATAAAGACCGGCGAGTACCAAGCAAAGTATTAAAATCCCCATAGATGAAAATAAATTGGGATTAGTAAAGCACATCAACAAATAAAACGAATAGGCCACAGCAATGTGTTTCTGGAGACGGGCACCTTTACCAAGCCTAAAAGACTTAAAAATCGGATATCCCAGCATTAGAAACATAATGACACCTAAAAATAAACCAAAATTTCTGATCACCTCCAGATACGTTAATTCTGTTATAAAGTGCGGCTTAGATGAGTTGGAAAATTGTTGATAAGCACCTAAGCCTTGACCAAAAATAAGGTTGTTTAAGTCAGAAAATATCTCAGCGTAGTCAGAAAGATAGCCTAGTTTAGTACTATTGGAAAGCTCAGTTGGATCCAAAAATGCAGCTAATTCATTCGCAGAAAGTAAGGCTAAAACTATTAGCAGGCATGAAACTAGGAATATGGAAAAAATACTTTTTCGACTAAAAATAATATATAGGCTTATTGGCATAATAACAGCCACAAGCATATTATTTCTAGAACCTGCCAAAAGGAGGCCGACAATACTTATTACCAATAAAACAAGAGACCAATAATCTTTATTATATGACTCACTAAATTTAAAAAAATAGTACGCGATTGGCACAACAAGCATTGGGGAGCAGACAAAATAGGCTTGCTGAAATATAGTAATGCCATCATATGATCTTCTGTCGGGGTAAAAAATCTGAGTTTTCGTACCGATAGCATTCATCAAACTGAAGTAGTCAGGAAATATCAATAAAAATATAAATAGAGATATTATACATACAGCCATTAGCAACAAAATATTGCATAAATATTTCGTTATATCTATATCCGTCACTACCAATAGAATTGCAAAAGAAATAAACAAGTAGGCCTTAAGCATGATAAACCCCTCATAGGGATCTGTTCCGTTTCTTAAGTAATAAACAAGTATAGAAAATATCGGGATAATTACAAACAATAACGTGTAAATAATCAGAGATCTGGGGACATATATCCTACCAGGCCTTTCCAAGACGACTAAACCGCCAGTAATAAAGCATAGGATAAAAAGAGGAACCTTGAGACCCAAAACTACGTCCGCTGGATCAAAAATAGTGACAAATATAAATGCCGTGATGCTTGGCAAGTACAAGAGAGATTTTGCACTATTAGTCATAATCCTGCGTTACCCGGCCAACTAATCATGCGAAATTGAACCCCAAGCCAATATTTCATCTACAGCTATATTCTTATAATTTAAAGAATTAACTGTAGGACTGTCGTAATCATTTGAATAAAACCCATGTTGCAATCCGATTGTATGGCAGACAACTTGTCTCGCCAACTGAGCTATATAATTTTCAAAAATTTGCATTTCTGCAAATAGTATTACTACCGATTCTTTCTCAATAAATTTAAGGAAAATATCATTACTTTTAATTAAAAAATATAGGAGTAGTGCTTCATTTAATTCGAGTTTATTTAACTTAACCTGGCGTATAACATCTTTGAAATACCTCAATTTGTGGCCTAAGCCAAATTGGCACCCTATAGAGCATCGTCCTAAGCCGTTATTAACAGTTAACTTGTCTATGAAATCAGAGTAATCTTGTCGCAGATAAGAATTAATAATCTTAGGCTGTTTTTGATTTTTATCCAAAAATTTTATTTTAAAAAAAACAAGCCTAATAACCGATTTCGTGATGATAAAAAATCTTGACACTCTCCCAATTTTTGACGAAGAATACCTCCATACTCGAAAAAGAGACTGATAATTAATGACATCTAAATTTACATTCATATGAATAGTAAAGTAATTCCTGTGAAATTTTTATTATTTTTTGTGTAATATGCGTTCTAGTTTTTTTACATCGCCCCAAAAGTGCATGGGCTCATAATCAGGGTAAGGATATTCACCTAATTTTAAATTAATATTTGCTTGTTTTTTTTTAATCCAATTAAGAACTATATTTTTAATTATTACGGGATTTCCAGAGCAAACGTTAATAATTCCAACTGAATTTACATCAACAGCTAATCGTGTCAAATAATGCGCTACCTCTTCAACCTTAAGATAGTCTCTGGTTTGCTCTCCACCAGACATATCGAACCCAGACATACCAGCATTAATTGCTTTACACAGTTGAGGGTAGAGTGAATTTTTCGGCTGATCTTCTCCCCAAAGATAAAACAACCTTGCCCATGTCAGTCCAAATGATTCCTTAACTTGCAAAAATTCTAATTCCTTACGTAAGCAGTCCTTGGAAAAGCCGTAGGGATTATCTGGGACAGTTTCCATATCTTCTGAAAGCTGTCCACTTTTCATTCCATACTCAAAGCATGTTCCTGTCACAACTAGTTTTTTTAAACCACCACTTATAATATTTTTAAGAAAATTATAATGTGCTGGCAACTCTGTTTCATAATGGCACAGTGATTTATAATCAGCAAGCCCCTCCCATGCAAGATGCAACAATACATCGGGGCTACCTATCTCATCAAAAGAGACTAATTTTGAGTTGTGAATATCGCATTCATAAATCGTCAAATTTGGATGTCCAGTAAACTGAACTCGCTCTATATTTCGAGTCAACAACACGACATCAAATTTTCGATCCAACAGTACCTTTAAAACATGTCGTCCGATAAAACCAGTTCCTCCAGTTAAAGCAACTCGCATTAACCCTTACTCCAAAAATACAATAGTTTATTAGTCAAGCTTCTTACCAGATCTCTAATTTCGGAACGGCAACGATAAATTTAGCATCCCAATCTCTAATGTAAGACAATTGATTTTCAACTTCATTTTTTAAGTTCCAGGGGAGAATTAAGACATAATCAGGTTTCTTTTTTTTAATCATCGACTCGTCCACAATTGGAATGCGGCTTCCTGGCATAAATTTTCCAGATTTATTTGGGTTCTTGTCAACAACAAAAGAGATTATATCTGGACGTATACCGGCAAAATTTATCATAGTGTTACCCTTTGCAGCGGCACCATAGGCTATAATTTTTTGACCTTCATTTTTAAGTTTCAACAAGAGTAGCGTAAGATCTAATTTTATTTTTTCTACTTTTTTTTGGAAATTTCTATAAAAATCTATGCTATTTACACCATTTTGAATTTCCCTATCATAGAGATTATGAACTTCATCTGATACAGGCTGTTTTCCAGAATTACTCCTTTGCGCATAAATGCGTAAACTACCACCATGAGTAGGCAACTCCTCTACATCAAATATACTTAAGCCATTTTTTTCAAAAATAGCCTTAACAGAAACCATAGACAAGTACGAGTAATGTTCATGGTATATCGTATCAAATTGATTTTTATTCACTAAATTAAGTAGGTGTGGAAATTCAAAGGTTGCAACGCCACTCTCTTTTAAGAGAATGGAAAAGCCTTGTACGAAATCATTAATATCTGGCACGTGAGCCAGTACATTGTTAGCGACTGTTAAATCTGCTTGGCGACCCTGACTTGCTAATTTTTTAGCTTGTTCAACTCCAAAGAACTCCTCTATTATTTCAATACCTTTCTCCCTCGCTGAGAGCGCTGTACTATGTGTTGGCTCGATTCCATAACAAGGAATATCTTTTTTCTGAGCAAATTGAAGTAGGTAACCATCGTTTGCTGCAACCTCAACTATTGTACTTTGACTATTCAGATTGAAGCGTTTTACAGTTGAATCTATATAATTACTTGCATGCTCAAGCCACGATTGGGAAAATGAGCTGAAATATGCATAATCCTCAGAAAACATTTCGCTAACACCAACAAAATCCTCTGTTTGTACTAACCAGCAATTTTCACAGACCAATACTTTAAGTGGATACCATTTTTCAGCGCTTTTCATTGTTTCTTTTGTAAGGTAAGAGTTAGATGGGGGTGAACTCCCTAAATCGGTAAATGTATAATTTAATTGTGTATTACAGTGTCTACATTTCATTATATTTCTATTCCTTTAAATATATTAATCATGGAGTGATTATTATCACGTTCAGATATTTCTGTTATTTCTAGCGGCCATTCTATAGATAAACGAGGATCTAGAACATTGAGGGCTCCTTCTGCGTCTGACTGATAGAATTCAGAATGCATATAAAGCAACTCACAATCATTTGTTAATGCTTGAAAGCCATGAGCAAATCCATCAGGTATATATAAACTAACATGATTATCTTCGCTCAACTCTTCAGCATGCCATTGTAAAAAAGTTGGAGAATTTTTTCGAATATCAACGGCAACATCAAATACTTTTCCTTTGATGCAGGTGACTATTTTTGTCTCAGTATATGGGATGTGTTGAAAATGCAATCCACGAATAGCACCTTTTTGCTTCGTCATAGTGTGGTTTATTTGAACAATAGGTCGTTTTAAACCAATTTCTGCAATTTCTTCCGCACAGAATAATCGATTAAAAAATCCACGCTGATCTTTAATAGGTTTTCTATTAATGCTGTAGAGCCCACCTAACAGGGTTGGAATAAAATCGAAATGTTGGCTCATCTTGATAACTCCTCCTGATACAGAGTTATTTGATCTAAAGATATACTTTTCATATTAGCCCCATTTAAATAGTGCTTATGCCAATCAATAATAAGATCCAATGTTTGTTCAAGTTTCCATGTTGGAGTCCAGTTTAATTTTTCCTTTGCTTTAGATATATCCAACTTTAAATAACCTGCTTCATGTGGATGAGTGCCTTTTTCTAGCTCCCATTTTGCATCACCCCATTTTTCAATCATTTTATTTAAAATCCAACTCACTGGACGAACATCATTATCGTCAGGTCCAAAATTCCATCCTTGAGAAAAAGTATGTGGATCGTTATATAATTTTTGGGCCAAAATCATATAGCCTGACAAAGGCTCAAGAACATGCTGCCATGGGCGTGTAGATTCAGGATTTCGAATTACAACAGATCCACTCTCTTCAAAAGATCTTAAAATATCTGGGATAAGCCTATCATTGGCCCAATCACCCCCTCCAATAACATTACCCGCTCTTACTGAAGCTAAACCTATATCTTGTTCTTTCAAAAAAGAACGTCGATAAGCTGATGTAACTAACTCTGCACACCCTTTACTACTACTATACGGATCATGCCCGCCCATTGGATCTTCTTCTTTATAACCTCTATCCCATTCTTCATTTTCATAACACTTGTCTGTTGTAATATTAATAATAGCTTTTAAATTAGGACAACTTCGGGCCGCCTCTAAAACATTAACCGTTCCTATAACGTTTACTTCGTACGTCTCGACAGGCCTCTCATAAGAATATCTTACTAATGGTTGTGCCGCCATATGTATTAATATATCTGGATTAAAATCCAATATACTTTTTTTCAATTTATCTAAATCTCTAATATCACCTATTTTAGAATCAATCAAATCAGCAATATTCATCTCTTCGAATAGCGAAGGGACTGTTGGTGGATTGAGTGAGTATCCTCTAACAATCACATCTAAAGATGACAACCACAAAGATAACCAACTACCTTTGAAGCCAGTATGCCCAGTTAAAAATACACGCTTACCTTTCCAAAAATTTTGATCAATCGTGCTTAGTCCCAAGTCTTCCATAGAGCTTTACCTTGATCCCATAAATTTTGTAAATAAATTCTATCACGCAATGTATCCATAGGCTGCCAAAAACCTTCATGCATATATGACATTAAATTGTTATCTTCAGCTAAACCCTTTAACGGCCCTTGTTCCCAAGTGCAATTATCACCAGAAATCCTCTCCAATACTTTTGGAGAGAGTACAAAAAAACCACCATTAATTAAAGCGCCATCGCCTTTAGGTTTCTCTGTAAATCTCTTAATTTGATTATTTTCTATGTCTAATGCTCCAAATCTTCCTGGTGGATAAACAGAAGTAAGCGTCGCATCTTTACCATGCTCTTTATGAAAATCTATTAACTCTGAAATATTAACATTCGACACGCCGTCACCATAAGTAAAACAGAAAGCCTCTTCATTTTTCACATACTTTGCAACTCTAGCCAATCTACCACCAGTCATGGATTCTTCACCTGTATCAACTAATGTAACCGTCCATGCTTCAGCTCTTTTTTCATGTACTGTCATGCTATTGTCTTTCATGCAGAAAGTGACATCTGATTGATGCAAGAAATAGTTGGCAAAATATTCTTTAATAACATAACCTTTATAGCCGCAACAAATTACAAAATCATTAATCCCATGCTTAGAATACATTTTCATAATATGCCATAAAATAGGCTTGCCACCAATTTCCACCATTGGCTTTGGCTTAAGGCCAGTTTCTTCACTAAGTCTAGTCCCTAGTCCGCCCGCTAAAATCACTGCTTTCATTTTTCCACCCTAAAGTTATAAATCATTACATTCCTTACAATACTAAACAGAGAAAAATCTCCACCCCTTGCCTAACACTCATACTCAATTATAGTCAAATTCTTCAACAAAGTCATGGTACATCTCTAGGTTGGAGTAGTGATGTCAGCGTATGCAAGCGTTGGCATCATCTCTCATTAGCCACCCAAAGTAAGCCTATTACTACCCTAGATCAACATTATTTATTTTTTAATTTCATCGCTTGGAGGCAATTGCACAAGAATTGAGTTTAGCTGTTCTTGAATTCATTTGTCGCCATTATATGTAGCTATGCACACCGAAATTTTACAAATTAACATCCTACCATCTAGGGAAAATTCCTGCAAAAAATCCAGAAACCCCTCTACGTAAATGCTTAAACCTGTCGGACCCATAGAAAATTAGAATAATCAGGCCTTTTAATGATGCGATGCTTTCATACAGGCAATATACTTTGGGAATATACGACTTACGCATTAATAATATAGGATTTCTAATTTTATAATATGTACGAAAAGAATTATGCCTAATGGTCTTCATCCGACCAATTCCAATAGTCCCAAACCCTATACTATGCCTCATAATTGCATCAGGTACGACTTTAATAACAATCCCCTTGTCACGACATCTAAAACACCAATCAAAATCAACATAATCAATAAAAAGATTCTCATCAAAAACACCTGTCAACTTAAATACAGAGCTTCTAACGAGACAGCCTGAAGCAATAACTAAATCCACTATTGTGTGGCCATAGCTGCTATAAATTTTTGAAGCAAAGCCATAGTCATTGATTAAAAATGAAGGTATCTCAATATTATTATCTAGACAGACTGGAGCTAAAACATCAGCCTCTCCAGATTCAAATGAATTAACCATTCTATTAATCATCTCAATAGAAATTACACTATCTTGGTCAAATAAGAAGATAGCATCTTTTGACCTTTCTAAAGCGATATTAATGCCATAATTTTGTGCGGCTGCTATGCCAGTATTTTGACCCATTCTGTAACGTAAAGTATTAGTGTTTGATGTGCAATCATCTATCTTATTTAATTGCTTTACACCAGGAGTATTATCGATAATAATGACTGTAATACTGAGATTTTCGAGGACTGAAATGATACTATTTAAAGATTTTTTCTTTGGATAATACGTCACAACTATAGCACAATAATTCACAAAACCCCTTGCATTTTTTTACTAAATAATAAAGACCAATACTATACTAAAATAAATATCCCGAAAGAATTAAAAAGAACTGGATTTGTCATGACCCATGTTTTAATATCAAAAATACCTTGAAGCTCCGCAACAGAAAAACTGTCAATTCAGCTGCAACTATGCTTAGGGCCACATAGAAGGCAGATGAAAAATCAAACATATACAATACAATCAGCAGACAAAGCTGAACGATGCCGGCAGTAATGACAGTCATATTGACATAGCTTGAGTGGCCCATTGCACCGAGAAACGGGTACCCAATCAAGGTAGAGGGTACATTTATTGCTAACACTACAAGAAAAGCTACAAATGGAAGATAACTGGGTCCAAAATCAGCCCCAAATACTGACTCTAAAATCAACTCACCCGCATATATTCCTACCATAATACATACAAAACAAACAAACATTGCCGCAAATAGCACCAAAAAGAAAGTCTTTCTATTATGCTTTCGACTCATGTAAGGGTACATAGCCAGAGCTACTGGAGCAAACAACCCTTGCAGTCCACGAAAAATCTGCTCGGCAGTTGAAAAGTAGCCAACTTGAGCATGGGTCGATACAAGACCTAGAAAAACTGCCCCACCAGCTCCATATATCGAAGACGATGCGCGTGCATAAAAATATCCAGATGAATCAAGAATTACTGAACGTACTGCGGAAAAAGAAGGGCGGATAGGCAGATATCCAAGTTTAATCATCTTACGAAGAGATAAGATTGCATTAATTGAATAGCACAGCCCTAAACAAATAATTACAATAAAGTAATCATATCGAGTATTAACAAAACCAAATATAAGGGAGATATAGATAAATCGGCTAACAATAAAATAAATAGCTATCTCAAAAGTATTTTCTAGACTTTGAAACAACCAGTTAGGTTGAATTGAAAAGAAAAACATTGGAAATAAGAAAAGTAATACAAACTTTGTCTCATAAACATTGCTCATAAATGCAAATATAATGGTAATTAACGCCACTATCAAATACAAAAAGAGTTTTGCTCCAAAAATCGCTCCTGACAATTTATTTATATAACTAATCTCTTTCCTGTGTCGTGCAATTTTATAAGGTGCATATAAGTCAAAGCCAAAATCTATCAGCACGCCACACATAGTTACAAATGCAACCCCGAAGAAAACAATCCCAAGGCTATCAACGCCAAGAATCCTAGACAAGTATGGCAAAATTAGAAGAGGGGACACATAGCTCGCAATCTGAATAATCGACAATGAACTGAAATTTTTTAGCAGCACTTATACACCTTACGCCTCCATATTGGCATACACTCTTTGTATTTTTTTTCGAGTAAACTAATCATCATAAAGTCAATAATCCAGCTACTTTTTTAAGCGAACAACCAACTCATTGAATTTGTGATCTATTTTTTTCTGAGAAAGGGTTTTCCATAAAGATAAAATAATCACCAATGGTAATAAAGCACCCAAAGAGTAAATAAATATTTTTATTGGAGTAAATTGCCCCACCGGAAAAAACACTTCTAACAAAACCACTGAGCTCAATAAAATAAACAAATAAGGGAAATCAAATATAGCCAGCGCTGCATATATTTTCGAGTATATTGACTGGAATATCGTTTTTTCATTCAATATATCTGCGCCAGCAGAAAGATTACTCTGCTCACTATCATTATTTTTTTTAACTGTAATTTGACTATCTAATACCCCTGCTAGATTTGAAGAAATTACTATCTCTTCATAGGCCTCCCATACAGTTATCTTTTTCGCGTAGTCTACTACCATACAAAAAGCAAATACAGAAATAACACAGCTAAAACCCAGCACAATTATCACTAGCGAAGGCTCCAATTCGATCTGGTAAATTGCCACTCCGGCGATAATAACTGGATGTCCTACGAAAATATAAATCTTATCTAAATAGGCGCCTTCTTTGCTAGTCTGCCCACGATATCTACTAACCTCACCATCAGAAAAATCCATTACGATAAATAATAAAATAAATAAAACAGCTAGCAACAAAGCATTCATAACAAAGGCTATAGCAGCACCAAAAGCAAAGCTTATGCCAATCAAAGTCATGGTATTAGGTTTGATTGAAGTCTGTAAAAATACCCACGTGATATAAAGCGATACTTTTCTGATCTGTAAAAATACCCAAGGGTGCTCACTCCAATAAGCATGTGTCAATTGGCATTTTTGATGAAGAGACTTCAATGATTCTTTTACCATAATAATATTTATATAGTCCTTAAATTTTTGGAACTTGAGGTGATTTTTATTAAATTATTTGATAAATTCATCAAAAGCTCTATCCTGTAACGTGGCACTTTCCAATAGAGGAGGCCTAATAGGCCAGAATTGCACTTTGCAATAAACCCACAACCAGGCAATGTAAATCTTATTTTTTTATTCATAAACCTTAATTTCAATCCTTTTACAGGTTACTATTTTGAATACAAATATTAAGCGAAAACTTCCAGTCACAAGTGGTCACATCCAGCGCATTAATAGTTTTATATTTACTCATGATTGTATTCATCGGCCTTCTAGCAGGCGTCAGATACTGCTCCGTTGTTATTGGATTAACTTTGCAATCTATCTTTGCTATTTTAAAAATTTCTTTAGCAAACCCATACCAACTTATCTCCCCCTCATTTGAGTAATGATAAATCTGAGTCGTTTGATCCAACTCACTAAATTCTTGATTCTTTATAATTTCTAATATTGCATTTGCTAAATCAGTCGCATAAGTAGGTGAGCCCAATTGATCGCTCACAACATTTAATTCGTCTCGCTCTTTACCCAATCTTAGCATTGTATCAACGAAGTTGTTGCCAAATTCTGAGTAAACCCAACTTGTTCTAATAATAGTAGCATTATTTGTCATAGCTTCTTGTAGTGCTTTCTCTCCAGCTAACTTAGTTTTTCCATAGACATTGATTGGATTGGTTACATCTGTTTCTATATAAGGCTTGTCACTCTCTCCATCAAAGATATAATCAGTAGAGAGATGTATTAACTTTGCTCTCTGCTTGTTGGTGATCTCTGACAACTGTTTAACGGCCAGATGATTAACTTGATTGGCAAGCTCTTGCTCTTCTTCTGCTTTGTCAACTGCCGTATAAGCGGCACAGTTAATAATAATATCAAATTTATCATTATCATTAAAGTAGCGAGTAATATTACTTTCACTGCTCAAGTCTAACTCCTCTCTACCAACAAATATAAACTCATTAAGGCTTTGATTGGTATTCGTTTTAACACCACTAGTACTGATTACTTTATGAATAGATTTTCCTAATTGGCCATTCTTGCCTGTTACTAAAATTCTCATTATTAGCTATTTAAATAAATCTTTAGCATTGGTTAAAGATGGATGAGTTTTATCTTTGTCTGAGAGTTGCAAGAGTTCTAGTGGCAGTTGCCAATCAATGGCTAATTCACTATCATCAAATGCAATGCCTCGATCATGCTCAGGTGCGTAGTAGTTATCTACCTTATAAGCAAAGGTAGCACTATCACTTAATACAATGAAGCCATGTGCAAAACCGTGCGGTACAAATAACTGATGCTTGTTCTGTGCTGTTAGTTCTACAGACACATGCTGGCCAAAGGTAGGACTAGACTTGCGTATATCAACTACCACATCTAACACCCTACCTTCAATGACTCTGACGAGTTTAGCTTGGGTGTAAGGTGGTAGTTGATAGTGAAGACCTCGAAGTACACCTTTAGTAGACTTAGATTCATTATCTTGTACAAAGTTAACTTTGTACCCGATAGTCTTTTCAAACAAATCTTGTCTAAAGGTTTCTACAAAATAACCTCTGTCATCATCATATATATTGAGCTCAATGAGCACTACCTCAGAAATTGACTGGGGGATAAACTTCAATTTATTTCCTCTACACACTTAAGTAAGTATTGCCCGTATTGATTCTTAGCTAGGGGTTGAGCTAACTTTATGAGTTGATCCTTATTAATATAGCCTTGCTCAAAAGCAATCTCTTCAATACAGGCTACTTTTAAGCCTTGTCTTCTTTCTATAGTCTCTATGAATGTTGAAGCTTCTAATAGACTCTCGTGTGTACCGGTATCAAGCCAAGCATATCCTCTGCCCATAAGCTCAACGGTTAAGCGCTCTTCACTTAAATACATTTGGTTTACGGTGGTGATTTCTAATTCACCTCTATCAGATGGAATAACTCCAACTGCTTTTTTAACCACGTCGTTAGGGTAAAAATATAACCCTGTTACTGCGTAGTTACTTTTTGGTTGGCTGGGCTTTTCTTCAATACTAAGCGCCTTGCCAGTTTGATCAAAATCCACCACTCCATAACGCTCAGGATCATTAACATGGTAACCAAATACCGTTGCCATGTTTTTATCTTTAGCATTACTAACGGCCTTAGCCAACATGTCAGTCATACCATGACCGTAATAAATGTTGTCACCTAGAATCAAACAAGTATCATCATTACCAATAAAATCTTTACCCAAGATAAATGCTTGAGCCAATCCGTCAGGAGAAGGCTGTACGATGTATTCAAACTTCATACCAATGTCAGACCCGTCACCAAGGAGATGCTCAAATCTTGGTAAGTCTTCAGGCGTAGAGATAATAAGCACTTCTTTGATATCAGCTAGCATTAGAATCGACAAGGGGTAATAAATCATCGGCTTGTCATAAATTGGCATAAGTTGCTTTGACACGCCCTTAGTCAAAGGATAAAGGCGCGTGCCTGAGCCGCCTGCTAGGATTATTCCTTTCATGGTTTAACCACTCCTAATCTCTCGCCCTGATAACTACCATCCTTAACCCGATTACACCAAACAGTATTTTTTAAATACCACTCAACAGTTTTCTTAATGCCTGTTGCAAAAGTTTCATCTGGCGTCCAGTTCAACTCTTTATCGATCTTAGTGGCATCAATTGCATATCTGACATCATGCCCCGCTCTATCACCGACATAAGTAATAAGTTGTTCGTATTTAGTAATACCATCAAGCTTACTTGGCACTAGTTCGTCCAAAATGCTGCAAACGGTTTTTACAACATCAATATTTTGCAGTTCATTATGCCCTCCAATATTGTAAGTTTCACTAATCTTACCAGTTAGCGCTACATGGAGTAGTGCTCTTGCATGGTCATCGACATATAGCCAATCGCGTATTTGTTTGCCATTGCCGTAGATTGGCAAATCCTTACCTTCTAATGCATTAAGGATAATGAGTGGAATAAGCTTCTCAGGAAACTGGTAAGGACCGTAATTATTCGAACAATTGCTAATCAATGTTGGTAATTTGAAGGTTCGCTGCCATGCACGTACTAAATGATCTGAGCTTGCTTTAGCAGCAGAGTAAGGCGAGCTTGGTGCGTAAGATGTCTCTTCAGTGAAAAGATCATCTGTACCTTCTAAATCACCATAAACTTCATCAGTGGACACATGATGAAATCTAAAATCTTCTTTCTTATCACTATCTAGATTAGACCAATAGCCTCTGGCTTCTTCTAATAGTACGTAAGTACCAACAATATTGGTTTGAATAAATTCACCAGGACCGTCAATTGATCGGTCAACATGTGATTCTGCTGCAAGATGCATGACAATATCAGGCTGATGTTCGTTAAATACACGTTTTATTCCAGCTGCATCACAAATATCGACTTGTTCAAATGCATATCTTGCATCATTCTCAACTAAAGCTAAAGATTCTAAATTGCCTGCATAGGTAAGCTTGTCAACGTTAACAACACTATGGTTAGTATTGTTAATAATGTGACGAATAATAGCAGAGCCGATAAAACCAGCACCACCAGTGATTAATATTTTATTCATATATTTTTTAAAATGTTACTAAGCTATTTTTGGACCGAACATTTTGTTCGATTTCATATTTTATTTTTTCCAATTCCATGTTTCCGATTCCATAGTCAGAGAAGCTTGTTTTAACGCCTAAATCAGCTAGAATAGACCTTAATTTACTTGATGACAAGCCTCCAAATATTTCAATTAGTGCTTTATCTATAAATTTGTGTTTGCCAATTACATTGTCTATTAAAATTGGCAACGTAAAGCTACAAGCTATTCCATGATCAATACCTTTGTGTGCTGTAATATAATAGCTCATAGCGTGCGCAGCAGCCGTTTGAGTATTTGAAAAGGCTAATCCAGCATACATACAGGCTGTCATCATATTATCTCTGAGAGATATATTATCTAGATCATTAGAAAGTTTAAGCAAGTTGTTTACTATTAGTTTTGCCGATTTAACCGCGTAGCTTATAGTTATTGGGGTTGCATTTTTATTCCAAATAGATTCCAATGAGTGTGACAATGCATCCAATCCCGTTTGTATTGTAATATTCTTAGGAACTGTTAAAGTCAACACCGGATCATAAATAGCCACTTCAGAAAATAGATCTGGCAAGCTTAGAGAGTATTTTTGTTTTTCTTGCACGTCCCAAATAGTTGAATATGGAGTCACTTCACTGCCAGTGCCGGCTGTTGTTGGTATTGAAATAATTGGAATAATTTTATAGTCTTTCTTTGCTATTTTTAATTTTGTCAAATCTTCTACAAACTGATAGTTTTTATTTGTATTATGAACAGAAATGAACTTTGCAACATCCATCACACTACCACCACCTATAGCAATGATTAGCTCAAATTGATTCTGGTACGCTTGCCTATATATCTCCTCTATATCTACAAACTCTGGATGTGATTTGATACTGGATATCACTCCAACTATATTATCAGTATAGGCAACAATTTCATCAACCAAGCCGCGTTTTACAAAACCTTGGGAGGTGACTAATAAGGCCTTTCTGTGATTGATATAAATATCAATGTCTTTAAGGGAATTCCGCCCATAAATAATTTTTGTAGGCATGTGGTAAGAAAAGTTATCCAAACTCATTAACCCTCACTACATTCAGAGGGGGTCTTGGCGTTTCGTCATCAACTCCACACTTTACACACAGAAACTTTAATCTGTCAATATTCTTAACTGCTGATTTAAAATTTTCTACCGATGTAATTTCATGATCCTCAACATTAAAACCTGCACCTCTTGCAATATTAATATAATCCAAATGGTTTTGATAAGTATTCTGTCCACCTGTTGACTTGTTCTGTTCATTATCAAATAGAATGTAAGTCAAATCTACGTTATCAGCATCTCTACCAGCTGTAGTCACCCCCCCCATGTGCATTACAAATTCAGCATCACCACCACAAACGATAACTTTTTTGCCTGCCTTAGCAGCTCCAAAACCCAGGCTAAGTGCCCCACCCATATTACCAGCCATATAAAAATTATTAGTATTGGGCATAAAACTATACATTTCTCTAGCAGCATTGCCAGTGGTGCCAATAAACAATGTATTTGTACCTTTAAATTGTTGATTCATAGCAATTAGAAATTCACTTCTTGGAGTGTAACAAGATAAGTCTAGCTGATGTTTTTTATAAAGCTCAACTTTATCAAAACTGTCTTTTTTGATAACACAAATTGTGTGTGTTTTGTTACAGTCATTGATT
>Ga0233443_1001833_pt1 | contig 17534 bp, 16 predicted proteins | sample SI_123_September_2_FD_182784 | JGI IMG/M metagenome (GOLD analysis project Ga0233443, IMG submission 182784) | Seawater microbial communities from Saanich Inlet, British Columbia, Canada - SI_123_September2016_200_MG | ecosystem: Environmental > Aquatic > Marine > Inlet | place: Canada: British... | reverse complement strand
GGATTTGAGGTCAGGAGAAAAATGCATGCGGCCATTGTCGAAAAGTTATTTGCGACTTTCGGTTCTCTATTCGATTGTTGGCCTGGGCGTCGGCTTGATGATGGTCTCGGTGGATGACCACAGCCAGATGCCTGCCCATGCGCATATTATGCTTATTGGTTTTGTGCTGATGTTCATGTTTGGTGTGTTCTATCGTCTGTGGCCAAAGGCTGAAGATGGTTTCTTGCCGGTTCTGCACTTTGTTTTAACTCAAGTATCCTTCATCGGATTTATGATCGGCTTCTGGCTTTATTACGGCGGTAATCCGGATCTGGGGGAGACGCTCAGGGCACCCTCGACGACGGTGTTTTTCTTAAACCAGTTCCTGTTTTGCTGGATTGTCTTCAAGGCAACGCGGTAGCCTGGATTGCGGCTTCGCGACCGGCAATGCGACCGAGAGTGACGGCTGAGAGCAAACCATTGCACGAAAGATAGCCGCTGCCATCGGTCCCGGAAATACCGCGTGCCGCACCACCACCGGCGAACAAATTCGGCAATGTGCTGCCATCTGGACGTTTAACGCGCGCGTCGCTATCGATGGCCAGGCCACCCTGTGTTTGCAGCAACGCACCGGTGACTTTGATCGCATGATAGGGCGCAGTCAGGGCGGGAGATTTTTTAAGCGTCGCCAGGGTTTGTTCAAGGGCAGGTGCGGGAAGCCTGCAGGCTTGTGCAAGTTCCGCTGCAGTCATGCCGGATTTGATGGCTCCCAAATTTTGCAGGTTTTTGAAGTCGGCAAATCGCAAGGCCCCGTCATACAAGCTTTGATCGATGACGGACCAGACGTTGCCGTCCTGTTGGCAAACAGTTGCCGCCAGTTCCGAGGCCCCAAGGCTTTCGTCGCAAAAACGGATCCCATTTTGGTTGACCAGGATGCCGCCGTTATTCAACAGGGCCCATGAAACCGTGATGGCGTGCGGTGTGGCGACGGATCCATGGCCTTGAAATGCCCCCATATCTTCACAAGCTGCACCCAGAGCCTGGCCCCATAAGACCGCTTCGCCCTGGTTGCCTTCATGACCAAAATAGATGGACCCCGCCATGTCCGGCAACCAGCTTTTCACCATGTCCGCATTGCCGCCAAAGCCGCTTGAGGCCAGTACCAGAGTCTGGCAGCCCAGGCGTTCAGAGCTGCCGTCGGGGCGTGTGATCACCACACCTGACACTTTGTCACCGTCCACAATCAATTCCTTGACCGTCGCATTGCAGATGACATCAATGTGGGCGGCGTCAACGGCGCGCAAAAGATCAGCCATCAAATCAGCACCACTGTTCGTCGGCGGGGCATGGGTGCGTTGGCGACTGTGGCCGGGATAGGGCGGGCCATCGACCAGCACCAAATCCATATTGTGACACTCGATCAACCAGTCGATGGCAGGCCCGGACCCGGCGCAAATTGCCGCTAGTAAATGCGGATCAGCTTTGCCGCCTGCCTTGGACTGAATATCACGGGCGAATAATTCCGCTGTGTCGTCGTCAATGTCTGCGGCTTTTTGCAGTGCCGTGCCGCAGGCTGTGATCATGCCCGACGACAAGGCCGTTGAGCCTTTTGGCACAGGGTCGCGTTCCAGCACGATTACTTCTGCACCGTTGTCATGTGCGCTGAGGGCGGCGACAAGACCGCAGGCCCCGCCGCCAATGACGACCACGGGAACGGTCAGATCGAATGCGCTGCCGGGGTCGTCGATAACAGACATCGAAAAACTAGCCTACTGCGGCATCCTTCAAAGGAGCATCCACTTCATCCACACGCGGGTTCTGACCGCGCAGGACGGAGTTATCTTCGAACAAGGTACGCTGATCAATGGGCGCCGGGTTGAGCCAGTCTTCTTCGTTGAACTGACCGCTTTGGCCATAGGCGTTAATGGCATTTTGATAACAGGTCATGTGGATGTGGTGTTGATCGATGCCTTTGCTGGCCATCAGATTAGCCACCTTGGGCACGGCCAGGGGGTCAGAGACACCCCAGTCGGCACTGGAATCGCAGATGATGCGCTCCGATCCATATTGGCGCACAACTTCGACCATGCGCTCGTTGCCCATCTTGGTCTGCGGATAGAGCGTGAAGGCGGCCCAGAAACCCCGGTCCAGTGTTTCCTTGACGGTCTCTTCAACGTTGTGATCAACGATGACCTTGTTCGGCGCCAGACCATGTTCCAGACAGACATCCATGGAACGGCTGGTGCCTTTTTTCTTGTCCCGGTGGGGTGTGTGGATCATGACCAGCATGTCGAGTTCTTTTGCCAGTTCCAGCTGGGCCCGGAAATATTTGTCTTCCGCCGCGGACTGTTCGTCATAGCCGATTTCACCAATGGCGACGACGCCTTCCTTGGTGGCAAAGCGCGGCAAGATATCCATAACTTCTTCCGCCAGGGCTTCGTTATTGGCTTCCTTACTATTCAGGCCAATGGTGCAATAATGGCTAATACCAAATTGCGCCGCCCGGAAACGTTCCCATCCGATTAAGGATGAATAGTAATCGATGAAGCTGCCGACATTTGTGCGGGTCTGACCCAGCCAGAAAGCGGGCTCGATTACGGCGACAACACCGGCGGCGGCCATGGCCTCATAATCGTCGGTGGTGCGGGCGCTCATGTGAATGTGCGGATCGATGGTTTTCATTTCAATTCCCCTTAAACCCTTAATTCTCTAGGGTTTTGGTGCGTCATTACAAACAGTTTCCCAAGAAACGCGTCCGGCTTCAATGTCTGATTTGATCTCCGGGACAGAATTAAGCATCTCAGCGGCTTTTTCATGCGGGCTGTCAAACAGGGCCAAAGCGGCTGCCTGGCGTTCCACCATGAGCTCACGGCCTAATGGCCAGCTCAGCTCGTCGATTAGCTCATCGTCAGCAAAGGGACCGACCATGCGCCAGAGTTCCGGCATTATGGTGCGGCTGGCGGCCTGACGTTCATGGGCATAATCGATCAAGGTTGTCGCCAGGTCCCGATTGCGACGACTATCCAGGCCCTGAATGGGATCAAGTTTGCTGCCAATAAAAATAGCTTTCAGCACCATCTGGTTCCAGGCATTTTCGCCAAAATTTTCGACCGGATACGGATTGTCATGGGCTACAGCTTCAAACACGGCTTTCATGTTGGTGCGCAGACCTTCGCCCGCTCGGGCCACATATCGCTCCCCTTCCGGGTAAAGCGGCAGGCCCTGGTAAAAAGCAATGGATTCGCGCACATCAGCGGTAATGCAGAGTTGCTCCAGACGGCGGGCAAATTCAGGCCCTTCCGGAGTCGCCGCAAGCATGATCACAAGCCGCGCCGTCTGATCCACACTCCAGCCCATAGGGCGCCAGCCAGATCGCGCTTCGTCAGCGGCTTTCATATCAGCCTCGGATAAAATCAGGTCAGCTTTGCCGACTTTGCGTGGCACCAGACTGACCGCCAGATAAAGATCACGGTCGGCCGCGCCAGCCAAGGCAGCGGCGCTATCCGCCAGCCATTGGAAAGCCTCGTCGGACAATTGCTTTTGCAGCCACGCTTGCATGAGTTCCAGGGGGCGTGTGGTGTTGGACATAATTGTTTACCCCTCCGCCCCTGATGCCAGTTGCTCTCGAACCCAGTTCAACTCACGCACAATAGCGTCGATCACATCCACATTGCGATATTCCAGCGGCAGAACATTCCAGGTGTAGGTCTCAACTTCCAGATGGTTGGAAATTGGTTTCTTGCGATGGATGGCCAGGATTTCCCGAATGAAGTTTTGCGTGGTGGCAAATTCACCCAGATCATCGAGGAAGATCGGCACATGAAAATGCACCCGCCATTCTTCGGCGCTGGCCCCCGCAGTGTGGGCATCAAAGGCCTGTTGCAGATCGATATGACGGGTCAGGTTGCCGTTGGAACTGGTCACGGTCTGATGAAGATAGATGGCATCATCAAAAGGTTTCAACAGGTCCAGTGTGCGGTCCGTGACTGGCGCGAAACGCAAACCGGCACTGATTTGCATTTTGCCAATATTGATCTTGGCGTTGTCCAGTTTGCGGATGACCGCGTCGGCCTCTTCAAACTCAACAGCCGCATGGCAAAGATCAAGGCAAAGGCCAAGGTGGCGATGCAGAGCCGCATCTGCGCCCGCTGCATCCAGCGAGGTCAATGCCATCAGCTGATCACGGGCGGCCACCGAGAATAACCAGGTTTCAAAAAAGTCGACGGATTCGTCAATGGTTTCAATAAAACAACAAGGCTCAGGCTCCAGCGTCAGCGAAATCAGCTTACCTGTACGTTGATGGATGTCGACCAGATGGGCCGCATGCCGGACCATGTTCTCCATAATCTCAGCGATGTCACTGTCGGACATGATCAGGGATTTGAATGCACCAGGCACCGTGCTGATGCTACCGTCCATGCCCTCAGGCAAAAGGCTCACAAGGATATCGGCCAACTGGTTGGTGTAGTTAAGGCGCGCGTTGTCCCGCCAGTCCGGCAAATAAACATTTTCCTTAACCGGCGTGCCGTGAAAATCGCCGTAGGGAAAACCATTCAGGGTGAAGACGTACAGATTTTGTTGCTGGAGAAAATTTTTGAACTCGGCCAGGGCATCTGGTTGAGCGAGATCATTGGCGGCAATGGCCGAGAGGCGCAAGCCCATGCCAAAGGCGTCATCGGGCACCAGTGCCGCCTTGGCCCGGGGCAAATAATTTTCCAGGCTGGCACGCACATCAGGCCAGGTTTCACCGGGGTGAATGTTGGTACAATAAGTTAGATGAACATTTCCCGCAGGGTCGAGTTTCATACGTGATTGTCCGTTTCAGGTTCCGGGTTAAATTTCATAGGTAAAAATTCTTAATGTCAAAAATCCCCAAATTCGCCAGCTTGATCAAACTTTAACCCGGTTTAGTAAAGTTTGTTAACGTACTCGCATTTTTAGCCCCTGTAACCTGACGTCTTGAAATTCACATGGCGTGTGCGACAGATACCCTATCGAACGCAACGTCCAGCAGGAACTCAAGCGATGCATTCACAAGGTTCGCATCTTTCCAAATAACCGATCTCTTGAACGTCTTGTCAGCGCAGTCCTCTTCGAAGTCGACGGCAAATGGCAATTCAAGTTGGTTGATTGCACCAAAGTGAAATTTCAAAACATCTTGTTGCTTAATCCCTTTTTGTCGCTAAACTTCCTTGCTGGAGGGGTGTTGAAATAAGAATTATATGTTAATCTCATGTAAATTTCGCATCTTAAACCCCCTTTTTGGGCGTTTTTAAGCCCCCATATGGGGAATTTTGCAGTCTAACTTTAGCTTGTAAAATCAGTGTGTTGCTAAAGTTTCACTCTACCGATAACAACTAATAATAGTTAATACAGGAAGAGGTATATTGTGCACAAATTACAAAAATTAGCCGTATCTGCGGCTGTATCCCTGGCGTTCATTGGCAGCCCTGCCATGGCCCTGGATGTTAAAGTTGAGGCCTTTGCAACGGGACTTGAATCTCCTGTTGATCTCAAGGAAGCCCCCGATGGGTCCGGGCGAATTTTTATCATGGAGCAGACAGGCGCGATTGTCGTGGTCAATGCCGATGGTACGATGAGGGCAAAACCATTTCTCGACCTGCATGACAAGATCGTCAAGCAATATACGCGCTTTGATGAGCGGGGCACGTTGGGGTTTGCATTCCATCCCGATTATAAGACGAATGGCAAATTTTATGTCTATTCCAGTCGGGAGATCGTGCGCGAAGCTGAAGGCTTGACCCACGAGATTTTTGGCAACCACACTGCCTACCTATCAGAGTTCATGGTGTCCGATAATCCCAATGTTGCCAATGCTGGTTCTGAACGTGTGCTGATGAAAATCGAACAGCCACAATTCAATCACAACGGCGGTGCGTTGGAATTTGGACCTGACGGCAAACTTTACCTCGCCCTTGGCGATGGCGGATTTGCTGATGACTGGGGTTGGGGCCATAACAAAGATATTGGCAACGCGCAGGACTTAAGCAACCTTTTAGGCAAGGTTTTGCGGCTCGACGTAGATTCAAAATCTGAAGGTCTTGAGTACGGCATTCCGGCGGACAATCCTTTTGTTGGTAAAGAGGGTGCCCGGGGTGAGATCTTTGCCTATGGTTTCCGCAACCCTTGGCGGATGACCTTCGACACCGGCGGCACGAACCAGCTCTTTGTGGCCGACGTTCAACAGAATAGTTACGAGGAAGTGGACATCGTTACCAGCGGCGGCAACTACGGCTGGCGCGTAATGGAAGGAACTCACTGCTTCGATTACCACAAGCCGAATGACCACAAGGCGTCCTGTGAAAATTCCAACATGGTTGCCCCAATCATCGAGTACAATCACTGCGTTAAGTTCAAAGGCAAAAATTGCGATGGCATTAACGTGATTGGTGGTGCTGTTTATCGCGGTGCCAACTCGGCGTGGCAGGGTAAGTACTTCTTTGGCGACTGGAGCATGACCTTCGGTGGCGGCAGTGGCAGGCTTTATGTTGCGACCAATAACGGTGGCAAATGGAGTCATGAGCGTGCCAATGTGACCAATAATAAGTTCAAAACCAATGTTCTGGCCGTTTTACAAGATCTTAAAGGCAATGTTTACGCCTTGACATCTGGGTCTATGGGGCCATTTGGCACTCGCGATACGGTGTACAAAATCACACCGTAAGCTTGAATTAAACGGAAAGAAGCCTGGTCGTCCGAGGGCGGCCAGGCTTCTGCCGTTTACAGAACAATATGCCCTGTGTGTATAGTTTGAATTCAATTTGAAAAGACGATTCTCTCAGATAGAAAAGACGAATAATGACGAAGCTACTCCAGTTCACGCGTTTTGCTCTGACTTTAAGTCCCCGTCTCCAGCCATCCACTTTCTTTCCAGGACGGCGTCGCTCGCCCGCTTCCCTGGCTGGCATAGCACTGGTGCTTTTGGTCTTCAGCATTGCTGGAGGTGCTGAAAACGCAAACGCATCACCTGAGGCCAAAGCGCTTCTGCTGGAAAAAGGCTGTGGTGGCTGTCACCTTATTCCCGGCGTTGAAGACGCCTACGGCGAAGCCGGGCCATCCCTGAAGGGAATGAAAACAAGAAAACGCCTGCTTGGGGGGAAGTTGAAAAACACCCCGGAAAACATGAGAGCCTGGTTGATGAATCCTGGATCTGTAAAATCGGGCACCGTGATGCCCAATTTAGGCCTTACCAACGAGGATGCTGATATCATGATCGAATATTTCAAAAAAATCTAATTTTCCTGTGCTGACGTCCAAATCCAACACGCCCTCTATCCTCTTTCGCTCCCGGTGCTGTCGAACTTGTCTGTGTCAATGCGCCACAAAACCCGTTTGACCTGTTCGGTGACAATCCGGGCCAACAAAAAAGGACCAGGCCTGGGATGAGTGATCCTTCCATTCGTCAACGCAAGCTGGATCATGTTGCGCTCGCTATGAGCGATGCGGCAGTCTCAACTCGTGATCCCGGTTGGTCTGATGTCACCCTGGTGCCGGTGACGCTGCCGGAAACTAACCCGGACGATGTTGATCTCGCCGCGACCTTTCTGGATTTCGATTTACAGGCGCCGGTCTTTATTGCTGGCATGACCGGCGGCCACCCGGACGTGGAAAAAATAAATGCCGCTCTGGCCACTGCCGCGCAAACCCATGGTGCCGCTATGGGTGTCGGTAGCCAGCGTGCTGCCCTGGTCGATCCTGATCTGGTGCCGTCCTATGCCATTGTGCGCCGACACGCACCCGACGCTTTTATTTGTGGCAACATTGGTATTTCCCAGGTTCTGGAAGGTGAGACCGGCACAGACGTAATGAGGCGACTGATCGACATGATCGAAGCGGACGCGATGGCGGTGCATATTAATGTTTTACAGGAATTGGTTCAGCCAGAAGGCGACATCAAACCGGGCGGCGCATATGACGCCCTCGGTGAATTGGTCGCCAAATCGCCGGTGCCGATCATTGTCAAAGAAACCGGTTGCGGCTTTGATCGGGTGACTGCAAACCGACTTTTGGAAACCGGAATTGCGGCCATCGACGTTGGCGGCATGGGCGGCACCAGCTTCACGTTGATTGAAGGCATAAGGGCCGCTACGGCTGATGATCAGCGCGGCGCGCGCTTGGCCCAAACCTTTTCCACATGGGGAATTCCCACGGCCTGCAGTGTGCTGGAGGTCCGGGAGACCGGTTTGCCGATCATTGCCACGGGCGGCATTTCAGATGGGCTTCAGGCCGCAAAGGCTTTGTCGTTGGGGGCGCATTTGGTCGGCATTGGCCGCAAGATTTTGGCCGCAGCCGTTGATGGACCTGAGGCGGCTGTCGAAGAACTCGGGCTCATTATTGAAGAAATCAAAATCAGCCTGGCTTTAAGCGACTGCCGTAATCTGGAAGAATTTGCGGCACGGCAACCTGTGTTGTCTGGCCAGGTTGCTTTGTGGCAAGCCCGCGATAAAAATCTGAACAAAGGGGGAGCAGACTGAATGCGTAAGACGGTTGTCATTAATGTGGTGGGCCTGTCGCCTTCGATGGTAGGGGTGAACACGCCAAACCTCAAAAAAATCGCTGACAAGGGCGGCATACGCCCCCTACACACGGTCACGCCCGCTGTAACCTGTTCCTCACAAGTTACTTATCTGACCGGCACCTTGCCAAGTGAGCATGGCATTGTGGGCAACGGTTGGTTCTTCAAGGATCTGTCTGAAATCTGGTTTTGGCGTCAATCCAACAAACTGATCAAGGGCGAATGGGTTTGGGAAACTGCCAAGGCGCGCGACAAGACATTCACCTGCGCCAATATGTTCTGGTGGTACAATATGTATCTCACGGCGGATATCGGGGTGACGCCGCGTCCCATGTATCCGGCGGACGGGCGCAAGTTACCTGATTGTTATGCCAAGCCTGAAAGCCTGCGGGTTGAGCTAACCAAAAAGCTTGGACGTTTTCCACTGTTTCGCTTTTGGGGACCCGCCACGGACATCTCCTCTAGCCAGTGGATCGGTGATGCCACCGTTCATGTGCGCGAAACCAGCGACCCGACTTTGACGCTGGTCTACCTGCCACATCTCGATTACAACCTGCAACGCCTGGGCCCCCACCATCCCGACATCGCAATTGATTTGCGCGAGGTCGATGGCGTTTGTGGTCAGATTATCGATCAGGCCGAAGCCGATGATGCCCGCATTATTGTGCTGTCGGAATATGGCATCACGCCTGTTAACCGGCCCATCCATTTAAACCGGGTGCTGCGCCAGGCTGGCCTCATTCAGGTGCGCGAAGAAGAACACGACAAAGAGATCCTTGATCCCGGTGCCAGCGGGGCTTTTGCTGTGGCGGATCACCAAATCGCTCATATTTATGTCAACGACAAAAGCCGTCTGGCTGAAATCAAAAGTCTGATCGAAGCTGAGCCGGGCGTAGAGGAAGTGCTGGATGCCTCCGGCAAAGCGGAACGTGGCCTCGATCACGACCGGGCAGGGGACCTGGTCGCAATATCACATGCGGACAGCTGGTTTACTTATTACTACTGGCTGGATGACGCCAAGTGCCCAGACTTCGCCCGCACAGTCGAAATCCATCGCAAGCCAGGCTATGACCCGGTTGAGCTGTTCATGGACCCGGCGATCACTTTCCCGAAAGTTGCGATCATCTGGCGCCTGATCAAAAAAATCCTCGGCTTCCGTACCTTGATGGACGTCATTCCGCTGGATGCCAGCCTGGTCAAGGGATCGCACGGACGACCCACAGACAATGATCAGGAAGGCGCGGTCTTCATGACCTCAGACGCAGCCTTTGCAGAAGAGGGACCATTAGCCCCTACAGCCGTCAAGGATATGATCCTGCGGCACATTTTCGAATAGATGGACAAATAATCACATTTATGGGTAGGCTGACAACTTGGGCCGATCATTGGGGGATGACAAGTTTATGGCTGAGGCACGAGACATGGGTGAAGTAGAAACAGAACTGCAATCGGGCACGGATGTGTACATGCAGCAGTTTTCTGTGCCCTTCGCTTACCCCGTCTATTTTACCAAAAACATGTTTGCCGCCGATAACGAAGTTTTCATCAAGGCGCTGACCCGATTGGAAAGCCACCGGCTGCACCGCTTTGTCACTTTCATAGATGCTGGTGTGGCTGATGCCCTGCCGAATTTGGCTGACGACATTGCAAACTATGCCCAGGCCAATGCAGAAACCATAGATCTGGTCACGGCACCGGAAATTATTTCCGGCGGTGAAGGCGTAAAAAACGATCCGGATCTTGTCGCCCGACTGCAAAAACAAATGCTGGATCTCGGTATCGACAGACATTCATTTGTCATGGCCATTGGTGGCGGGGCTTTTCTGGATATGATCGGATATGTGGCGGCCACAACGCACAGGGGCTTGCGCTTGATCCGGGTGCCAACAACTGTCCTGGCCCAAAATGATTCCGGTGTGGGTGTCAAAACCGGCGTGAATGCCTGGGGATCCAAAAATCTTCTGGGCTCCTTCGCACCACCGTTCGCTGTAATCAATGATTCGGCCTATCTGGCCAGTTTGAATGAACGGGACCGACGGGCGGGGATGGCGGAAGCTGTCAAGGTCGCCTTGATCCGCGATGGCAGTTTCTTTGCTACCCTTGAAGCAAATGCCGAGGCCCTCGCCCGGTTTGATCCACCCGCCGTTAATCATCTGATCCGGCGCTGTGCCGAATTGCATATGCATCAAATTGCCTTTGGTGGGGATCCGTTTGAAGCAGGCAGTGCCCGGCCACTGGATTATGGTCACTGGTCAGCGCACAAGCTTGAATCCATCACCGATCACGCCGTACGCCATGGCGAGGCCGTGGCCATCGGTCTGGCCCTGGATACCCGCTACAGTGTAACCAAAGGATTGTTGGGCGCGGGTAATGAAGATCGTGTTTGTGCCTTGCTGGAGAAGCTGGGGTTTGAGCTTTGGCATCCGGCACTGGAGATGCGCAATGAAGATGGCAGCCTGACAATTCTTGCAGGTTTGCGGGAATTTCGTGAACATCTGGGCGGCGAATTGACCATCACCTTGTTGACGGGCATTGGCACCGGACATGAAGTGAATGAAATGGATGAAGCACTTATTCTCGACAGTCTGGCCTGGCTTAAAAACCGGGCAACAGTGAAATAACTTCCGGAACAAAATTTGATGAATATTCAGGTTGCCTTGCGTCTTGGAAGGGTCTCGAATTTACCTACTGTCTGGACCAATGTTCTGGCCGGTCTGACGCTCGCCGGGGCTGCTGCCGGCTTGAGTGCGAGCCCGGCACAAATATGGGCCCTGATGATATCGATGACATTTTTTTATCTGGGCGGCATGTATCTGAATGACGCCTTTGATGCAGAAATCGACGCAGCTGAACGTCCGGAACGGCCCATCCCGTCTGGCCAGGTGTCGGCTCGTCTGGTCTTTCACCTGGGCTTTGGCATGCTTTTTTTGGGCATTGCCGGTTTAGCCTGGGCAGGAACGAATTTGCCAAATGGCACCGGCTGGGGACCGGCGATTGCAGGTTTGGCTTTGGCCGCCTGTATTACCTTTTATAACTGGAACCACAAAAATAACCCGCTGGGCCCGCTGGTCATGGGTGCGTGTCGCATGCTGATTTATGTTGCCGCTGGCCTTGTACTGACGACGTCTTTGCCAAACGGGCTGTATTTCGGGGCAGGTGTATTGCTGTGCTATTTGATCGGTTTAACCTTTGCTGCAAAGCAGGAAAATCTCAATCAGATCACTAATCTTTGGCCCCTGATTTTTCTTGGCGTTCCTTTTGCCTATGCGGCCAGCATGCTCAATATAGATCAGATGAGTCTGGTGATCCTGGTCATCTTTTTGCTTTGGGTTTTATATGCCTTGTCCTTTCTGGTCTTTCCATCCCGTATCAATGTGCCGCGGGCAGTGGTTTCCCTATTGGCGGGGATTTGTCTTCTGGACGCTTTGTTAATTGCCGCAAGTGGGGACACAAAACTGGCCCTGCTTGCTCTGGTCGGATTTCCACTGACTCTGGCCTTTCAGCGATGGATACCCGGAACCTGAACTACAAGTTTTGACGCGATAGATTTGCCAAAGGGGGCTCTATGATAAAAGACTGTCTGGCAATCGCGATAATCTTTCCTTTTGGCTGCGCTTCGAAGGCGACAGCCTGAAGATGGCAGTCCTGCTTACGAAAAGTCAGGAAAAAAAAGTCCTGATGACAACAGCGATTGTCAGCGGTATGGGCTTTGCCGACATGATGGCTGTCAATACGGCCCTGCCGGTTATGCAGACACAACTTGGTATGGATGCGGCCAGCGCCCTTTGGGTGGCTGAAATTTACCTTCTGTTTGTGGCGTCGCTGATGATGATGGGCGGGGCTCTTGGGGACCGTTTTGGGTACCGCCGGGTTTTGCGCTATGGCATCCTGGCCTTTGCGGCATCGTCATTGTTGTGCGCAGTGTCGACCTCCGGCGATATGTTGATATTTGCCCGCGCCACCCAGGGCCTGGCAGCGGCATTTGTTCTGCCTTCCAGCCTGGCATTGCTAAACGCTTGTTTTCCACCCGATCAACGCGGCAAGGCAATTGGCAGCTGGACGGCCATCAGCTCCATGATGATCCCGCTGGGTCCGCTCGCCGGTGGGGCGGCAGTTGATCTTCTGTCCTGGCACTGGATTTTTATTATCAATCTGCCGTTATGTGCCGCCGCATTTTTCTTTCTGCGTGGTGTCCCGAAACCGCCATTTGGACAGACCGCAACCACACACCTGGACATCATTGGTATCGTCGGGATCACCAGCGGTCTGGGTGCCCTGGTCTTCGGTTTGCTGGAAGGTGCGCGGCGGGGGTTTGGTGATGATCTGGTGCTGGTATCGTTGATCGCGGCTGCTGTTCTGCTGCCGCTTTTGATCATTTATGAAGCGATCTGCAAGCATCCGATGTTACCACTGTGGATGTTTCGGCGACGCGTCTTTGTCCTGGTAAATGTGCAGACTTTCCTGTTTTTTGCCGGCTTTCAGGGTTCGTTGTTTTTGTTGCCCTTCTTTCATATTCAGGTCTATGGCCTGACAGCCCTGCAGGCAGGCGCCGCAGGGCTACCGATATCTATCGCCATTGTGATGTTGTCTCGCCCGGTCGGAAAGTTGATGGACAAACACGGTGCAGGACCTTTATTGGCCAGCGCGCCGTTTCTGGTCGCCGGTGGATTATTCTGGCTGGCCGAGGCACCGGCAGACGGAAATTTTTTCCGTCATGTTCTGCCAGCCCTGGTCGTGCTGGCCACGGGCCTTGGATTTTTTATTGCACCGCTGACAACTGTGGCATTGAATGCCGCGGGAGAAGGGCGCAGCGGGTTGGCGTCGGCAGTGAATAACTCCATGGCCCGCATCGCAGGTCTGGTTTCCGTCGCTATGATGGGCGTCCTGCTAACCAACGGTTTTACGAAAAGTCTTGCAACAAGTCTGAATGCATTGGGTCTGGACCCTGAGCAGATGAAATTGATTACCGATCAGGTTCACCGCCTGGGTGCGCTCGTCCCACCCGCGTCCCTCAGCCAAAACCAGGCAGCGGCACTGGACGTAAGCGTCCGCACAGCCTTCACGGCAGGTTTCAGCGACGCCGTACTGGTCGCGGCGGTTTCAACAGTGCTGGCGGGTTTTATCGGGATAATTGGTTTGAAGACCTTCTTGCGACCGACTTCTCATTCAGGGGGGCACAATACCTGAATATTGAAAAGAACCTGTCACCGCGTTGTCGACATGACGGGCCAGGCCGCTCAAGGCTACCGGAAATGTGACTTGGTTTGTACACACCTGAAACCCGGATTTATTGAAAAATATATGAGAGATTGGTGCACCCGGCGAGATTCGAACTCACGACCTCTGCCTTCGGAGGGCCAGGTCCATAATTTTTATTGTTACTGCTGTTATATGTGTTCCGTTGTCCGCTTCAAACCAATAATTGGCTTGTTATAACGGTTACAGCTGTTATTGGTATTTTTATGCGTTATATGTGGGGATACAGTGGGGATTGCTATTTGTTAAAAAAGTGGGGAATATGACTGAAATTAGCATAATCCCCACTGAAGTGAAAAGCAATGGTAAAAGCACCCCACGGCAGACCCCGCAAACACAGTGAATTTGAAGACCTCTATCGCTCCCTGCCAGCAGTAATGACCAAACGGGCCAAGTATCTGAAGGGCATTGGTGTGTTCAAGGGTAGCACTGGAGATACCGTCTGGATCAAGATCAGGTTGCCAAAGGGTGGCGTATATAAAGGTAAGTCGTATTCCCCGGGCTCCAGTCTTGAAATCAAGATGGGAGCCCGGGCGTCATGGTCATGGCAGCAGCTGATTGACCAGCACGCGGATTTGCAGGGCAAGGCAGAAAGGGGAGAGGCTCTAGAAGATGAGGTGTCGCCAACATTTGGTGAGTGGTCGGCTTTGTGGCTTGCCAGACTTAAGGTCAGGGCAAAATCTTCAGATACATCTGAGAGCCACCTTCGTGTTCATATCCTTCCTGTGTTCGAACGGCTATTGCTCACGAACATCGGTGTCACAGAAATCAACAGCTGGATAATGAAACGTCTGGGTGAAGCGGCGCCCGGAACAGTCAGGCGACAGTTCAATACTCTGCGATCCATTTTTAGTGATGCCGTCAAAGCCGGGAAGCTTGAAAAGAACCCATGTGAAAATGCCGATACTATCAAGGGAGTGGCCACCCGCAACAGGTTTCTGTCGATTGAAGAACTTGTGGAGCTGATTGCAAGGGCAGGTGATCTGGATGAGTGGTTTTCTGATTACATCATGTGGAGCGTCCACACCGGGATGCGTCGTGGTGAAATACTGCCACTCAAGTGGTCCTCAGTTCGCAAAGTCAGTGACAGCAAAACCATTGTCACTATCGAAACTTCAAAAGCCGATAAGCCTCGTATCGTCAGCTGCACTCCCACCATGATGGAAATCCTTGGACGTCAGACTGCTAGGAAGAAAGCTGGTGACGAAAGGGTGTTTCCCATAGCCCTTTCAACGTTGCGAAGACGCTGGGCGAAGGTTTTGATGGAAACTGGTCTTGAGGATGTTCGCATTCATGACTTGAGACGGACACATGCCACTCATATCGTAGCCAGTGGCGTTGATCTCAATACTATAGCCGGGAGGATCGGTCACTCTGATCTGACCATGCTCCAAAGGCACTATGCCGCTCTGACAAATAGTGCTGAACAGGGTATGGTTGATACTATTGAAGAGCTGTTTGGTAAAGGTAAGGCGGATGTCCCAGAGGGTGTGGCACGAGCGAAGTAAAATATTGGGATGAGGGGCAGTTAAATGACGGCGATTAAGTCCAGCCTCAAAGGCATTCAGTTGGAAGGAGCAGACCTTCTCTTCATCATCGTAAATGAAAGCCAATTCGGTGGCTCACCAACCTATGAATTGAAATCCGTACTTCCGGTTTTCTCAGAGACTCTAGGCCCCAAGGTAAAGATCGTGATGGGGCACCCCGGTTCCGGTGACGAACTCATTTTGGACGTAAAGTCGAAGGCATGGCCTAGCCACATTGAACAAGTGCTTGCGGAAGACTCTTCTCCAATTCTTTTGATTTTAGAAAAATCGTTCGATGACTTTGAGCCAAGTTCCGATGATTGGTACATCGTGCGTTTTGGTGAAGCTCGAAAACCAGAAACTTCAATCCCGCATTTTTTTGATGCACTTTCTCGGGGTATCAAAAGATCGCAACCCCTATCGACATACTTGAACAATATGCGTGATGGGGAAACTGGGCTTGCTCGTTTTGGACAAGTTATCTTTAGCAGCGACCCCAGCCTCGCAAAAACAGCCAGATCAAACAACTGCCTTGATCCATCCTGGAAGCTGGTTCAGACGATCATTGAAATAGCTGAAGAAAAAGAGCTGGTTTCCACAGATGGCAAAATTGGATATCTCGTAAGAGAGGCTATCGACAGGCTACACAAATTGAATGGTTTTGATTTTGGTGAAGGTGGTGTCAAGAATGCACTGCGCGCCAATGGTGTGCGGAACCAGATCAACCAAACATTAAGAGCTGCTCCCAAAGAATAATCAATAGCATAACTCTGGTCTCCAACACGGCAATTATGCCGTTGAGTATGCCCCCTCTGAATAACGATATTCCTCCTGTCGCCAACAACAGAAGGAGTATCGACCATGAACTACAATTCCCTTTTAGATGTCTCTGTTCAGGTTTACCTGATTGGAGACAACGAAATTGCTGACTTGCTCAGTGTCTCACGCAGCTGGATACGTGTAGAGCGACACAAACGCCGACACGGCCAGAACCACAAATTCAACATTGATCCGGTGATGATTGGCTCAATGCCGAGGTATCGGCATGAGGACGTTATCGCTTGGATCAACAACCTTACACCTGCCAACGACAACCGGTAGACCAACTCATATGGAGATGAATAATGACTTGTGCAGCCATCAAAAAAACTGAAGTCGAGAATGTCTATGAAAACTATGCCAGCCAGTATCTGGAAAAGGGCGTATCGCCTCTTCCCGTCAAGCGGGGAGGCCGTGGTGCTGAAATACGAGGTTGGCCGAAGTATGCGCTTGAGTTGCCATCTGCAGGAGCCGTTGACAAATGGAAGAAAAACTATCCTGAACATGGAATTTCATTGGTTATGGGAACTGAGTTGCCGAATAATCCGGGTTTTCACCTAGTAGGATTGGACGTTGATCAAGACCGTTTTGTTGAACCAGTGACGAACCTCGTGTTTAGCGATCAACGAAATACAGATGCTGTTGTGGTCACAAAATTTGGTTCCAAAGGGCTCAACATTTTTGCAAAGACAGAAGGGAGTATGAAAAGCCAGAGTTTTAACGGTGCTGATGGTACCGGAACACAAAATCGAAAAGGCTCTGGGGCTGGGTGTTTCCAAAATCCGTCGCCGTATCAGGGTTTCTCAGGGAGTATGTGAGCAAGCCGTAAAGCTCCTTGAAGACAAAAACTGTCCACTCTCTCTCCATAAAGTACTCAAACTGATGGAGCCAAAAGGGCAAATCTCGGCAGCAAAACTAATGGTGGCGGCAAGCCGTTTCTCTGTTGCTTTCGCACGCGCTTTACTTGCCTCCATGCCCGACAGCCTGCTTACGGAGAAAGGAAGACTTCAGAAAAGAGCTATTGGGCAAATGGCCGATCTGGAGCAAATCGCTGTGGATGTTGAGACTGTACGCCAGCTCGTCAGAACGAACGCCAAAGAACACTGTGTAAACAATTTACGTCTGGTCATGATGAGCAAGTTCGCCGATAAACTGGTCGCACACAGGGGAACCTTGAGCGTAATGGCTCTACAGTACAAAGAAGTATTAACGGCATTCCATGAGATAAGCGATTTCGTCACTCTTGGTCGTGAGAAGTAGATCGAGATAATGAGGCCACATACGGTCAGGCATTATTTCTTCGTAGCATTACTCGTGGTCAGCGCGGCAATAAGCCCTTCCCTGAAAACAAGGGTATCCACAGCAACAACGGTATCTTCATCACCGGACTGTTGATGCCAAGTAACCATCGCTACATT
>Ga0233443_1001832_pt1 | contig 17538 bp, 27 predicted proteins | sample SI_123_September_2_FD_182784 | JGI IMG/M metagenome (GOLD analysis project Ga0233443, IMG submission 182784) | Seawater microbial communities from Saanich Inlet, British Columbia, Canada - SI_123_September2016_200_MG | ecosystem: Environmental > Aquatic > Marine > Inlet | place: Canada: British... | reverse complement strand
ACTTCTTTTTGAACAATACTTTTTCTTCCAACTTTTAGAGTTCCCGCATCTTTAGCATGCCATCTACTTTTTGCAAATTTAAGACCAGTAAGAATTTCACTAACAGGCATTTCTTTGAAATATTCTTTTAATTTCTTTAATTCTAGATCTGTGGGTTTTTTTGAAATTGGAAGTTCCACACTAAACTTTGCCATATAATTTCTAAAATATCATAGTTTAAGAATTCTATTGATAAGAAACGTCATAGTTTGGGCATAACATCTTTAAATTTAATTTCATTAGTAGATACCTATGAAAATCAAAATGTGTGATCATATTGACGTATCTGGCGTAAGAATAGAGGCATCTCAAGCTGTTTTTACAATTTGTACTAGTAACGAGAATCAATTTGTCACCTATTCATGTAAGAAATGTTACAATGAGATAAAAGAATTAGAGCATAAAATTATTTCAAAAGAAGAATTTGAAAAATACCTCTAACAACATATTATGGTTTAGTCACAAATTAGCGATTTTCAACTAAAGTTTCTAAAGATAATCCAAAATATTCACTATTAGATCCATTCACAGATTTCATTAATTCTATTTTTAACGATCTTAATTCTTTTTGAGTTTTCATAATTGTATCATAACAATACCGAAGATAATCTTGTTCTTTTAATTCATGTAAACCAATAGCTCGTAATTAATTAAGAATAATTGAGAATTATTAAAAAATCCTTTTATGAGAAAAAAAAAGTACAGCAAGAGAGATGAAGTTCTGTCCTACATGTGAAACAAAACTTTCAAAAAATTTGAAAGATTTAGCAGGACCAGGAATTTGTCCAAAATGTAATCCAGAAAAAATTACTCCTAGAAAACCAACTTACGGAGTAAATTATTCAGGAAGAACAAAACAATGCTCAAAAGGTTGTGGATCAGAAATTTATTGGGATGAAGAATTCAAATCAGATAGTGGCAAATTTATTCCACTAGATGCCAGAACAGATGAACCGCATAGATGTAATGGTCCAGAAAATTCAGAACCATATTTCCCAGATGAAATAAGAAACATCACCAAGAAAACAATACCTAAGAAAATTACAACAGAAATAAAAATTACTTTACCTGAAAATATTTTATTTGATGTAAATAAAATACCAAAATTAGAAATTAATAACGATATAATCATACACGAACTAGTAGAAGGGCACAAAAATCAAACATTGGCAATTATTAATTATGAAAAGTTAATCTCATTAGAACCAGAAAAAATACCTATAGAAAATCTAAAGGATGTTTTATCGGTAAAGATCATAGATGGTTTAAAAAAATATGGATTTTCAGGAGTATTGCCATTTCAAAATGAATCAATACGCTCAATATTAAAAGGAAATAATTCAATTATTTCAGCACCAACAGGTTCAGGAAAAACAGAAGCATTCATCATACCAATTTTACAAAAAATATTAGAAAACCCAATTGAAGGAGTGTTTGTTTTACTAGTATATCCATTAAATGCATTAATTGATGATCAAATTTCAAAAATTTCAGATTTAATCCAAAAATGTGAATTAGAAAAAAATATTTCGGCATATTCTATTCACGGAGGACAAAGTACTCAATACAAGGATAAAATAATTGCAGAGTCATATAAAAAAACAATTATTCTTGCAACAAATTTTGATTTTATCAATTATCATTTAATATTACAAGATAAAAAATGGAACCAATTATTTAAAAATGCAAAAATAATTGTAATGGATGAAGCACATTCATACACAAGCTTCCATGGTTCCAATGTTTACCATGTATTGAAAAGAATGAAAAATTATATGAAAAAATTTCAGATAATAGGATCATCGGCAACATTAGATAATTCAAAAGAATTTTTTTCAAACATGTATGATCTACCTGAAAATTCCTTTTCATATATCAAAAGTGAATTTAAAAGAAAACAAAACATGCATAGATTTTTCATAATGCCAAGAAAATTTGGTCAAAGAACTACCATGGAAATGATAACATCAATGTGTCATAAAAAAAACTCAAAACAATTAGTATTCAGCAATACACACAATGATGCAGAATTTTTGGCATCAAATGTCGAGGCAAACAATGAAGGAATGAGAATACAAATTCATCGTGGAGGGTTAGAACAAAAAGATAGAAAATTATACGAATCCCAGATGAAAGAAGGTGAATTAGATATTCTATCATGTACGCCTACTCTAGAGTTAGGAATTGATATCGGTAATGTTGACGTGGTAATTTCTGCATTCAAAAATGAATATGATTCGTTTATCCAAAGAATTGGTCGTGCGGGAAGAAAAGGTCAGAAGTCATATGCAATTTGTGTATTTGATCCAGAAGATGCTGCATGTCATTATTTTGCACGAAATATTCCAGCATATCTTAATCAAAGTCACCATGTTGAAATCAATAAAGATAACACTATCATTTCAGAAAAACATACGGCGTCAATTGGAATGGAAAAACATGCTGCAATTGAATCAAATAAATCAAAATTCTTTGAATTTGCAAACAGTGTTAATCTTAGAGGTGCCTCAGGAGAAATTACAATTTTTTACAATTCAAAAAAAATTGGTACTAGAGACATACCTGTAGGATATTATCAACTTCATCAAAATGGAATATATCATTTCAATAAACAAAATTATCAAGTAGAATCTATAATTAAAACTCAAAATGGTGCAGATGCATTTTTAAAAAAATCTAATGAAATACACAAAAAAACAATTCCAATTGTTAAAACATCACTAATACAAATATCAAAAACAAAAGAAATTAAAAAAGAAATTAATTCTAAAATGAAAAAAATATCACTGCGTTATGGATTAATTGATATGAATAGAACTATCACAGGATATCTAAAAGGAAATTATAATGATACAGCAGATAAATTTCAAACATTTGATGGAAATTCAATATCAAATTGGAAGGATTTTAGTTGGAATTCAAAGCATTATTGCATAAGTATTTCAATTCCATCAGAATTCATATCCAAAATTAAAGTAGATTTAAAAAATTCAATTAGTTCAGATTCAAAAATTCACACAATAACTCATGTTTTAGTTAACGCAAGCAAAATTTTAACAAAATCAGAATCAAATGATATTGATGCATATTATGATAATGGTGTCATTCATTTATTTGATAACACTTCAGATGGATATAACGGATGTAGTAAAATAATTTACGAAAATTTTGAAAATATTTTAGATACATGTTTTGATTTAGTCAATGTATGTGATTGTAAAGATGATCCAAAGCAAAATCAATCTACAATATCTGAAGACTGGGGAGGATGTCCAAAATGTACATTTACAACAAATTACTGTCAAACAAAAAATAAGAAACTTTCAAAAAAAGGAGCATTAGATTTTTTTTCTATTTTTTATAGAGAACTAAAATGACACCGTTAGAAAATGCTGAGTTATTTGCAAAGTTAAAACATGCAGGAAAATTAAATGAAAGTGGAGTATCTCATTCCAATCATTTAGAAAATGTTGTCAGCAGGCTCAAAAGTTTAGGAGTAGTTGATCAGGATGTACTTTGTGCAGGATGGTTACAAGATATTTTAGAATATACAGATACAAGTTTTGATGAACTTTTTGAAAAATTTGGTAGGAGAATTTCAACATTGATCTTATCATTAACAAAAACAAAACTAGTCATTGATACTAGTGATGACTCAACATTATCGTTAACAAAAAAAAGAACAGTTTCAAAAAAACAAAGACAAAAAGAGTATGGAATTAAAATTAAAGAGTCAGAAATAGATGCAAAATTAATTAAATTATGTGATATTTCCACAAATTTAGGAAATTTAAAGAATCAAGTAATCTCTAAAACAAAAAAAAGACGAATTCTTAAAGAATTAAGATACTATACAGTAATAATTGAAAAAGATCTAATACAAAATACAAGATATCCAAAAGCAAACACTTTGTTAGAAACTATTAATGAAAATATAAAAATTCAAACTCAAAATATTAATAAAAATAAAAAAATAAAATTAAAGTAGGCACAAAGATATTCAAAAGAATAATTAAAAATAGACAAAAAAATTAGAATTAAATACTATAGAATTGTCTGACAATTATGAATTTAAAGAAAAGTCTTGCAAAGTTTTGTATTATGAAAAAAGTACGAGATAAAGCAAATGAAACAGATGATGAATAAAAAAATATTTTTAAATTAACAACCTAAAGGAATATTTGCATTTTTACATAATGTGTTGTATATACCAAACCCAAAAATTATGGATGCAAAAGTTGCCAAAGGAATTAAAATGAAAACATTTGTTTTACGTCCCATGAAAATTTAAAAAAACACGAGTATAAAGTTGTGACAGTTTTAATCAACTGTAATAACAAACAATCCTTTTGTTTTTGGATTTTGTAACTTGGAAATCATTTCTCTAGGCACTAAATCAGAGGCTTTGTCACATTTTACAGATATAGTTCTAGGACAAGTAAAATCACTTTTTCGTAGTACAATATCATTTTGATGGGTCAAGGTTAAGTCAGGATGACCCTTTCCTTCCAAAACAAATTCATCATCATCAACTTTAATCAAAAAATGAACAGTTGTTTCAGGATTTTGTAATTTATTTTTTAATTCTTCAGGTAAATCATTACAAGAAGAGTTAGCACTAACACCCACAATACAATCACCACGAGGAGTCAAATGAGATTCTTTTGTAATCTCTATTGTTTTTTTATGATTTGATCTAATATTTTCATGACCAAAAAATTCAATTTCATATCTCACGCCTAATGTATAGACTAGACTTAAATTAATCCTTCACGGCATTTTGATCAAATGCTTCCTGCACAACAAGGTTATGATCGAGCAATTACTGTGTTTTCACCTGATGGTAGATTGTACCAAGTAGAATATGCAATTGAAACAGTAAGAAGAGGAACAATTGCTGTAGGAGTAAAATGTAAAGACGGAATTATCATAGCAGTAGAAGAGAAACCTAGAAAATTACAAATTTCTGAAACAGCTCAAAAGATTTTTCAAATCGATGATCATGTAGGAGTTGCAGCTGCAGGATACATTCCAGATGCAAGAAGTCAAGTTGATAATGCAAGATTCTTTTCTCAAAGTAATAAAATGATTTATGATGAATCAGTAGAAGTGGAAACAATTGCAAAACATTTAGCTGATCAATGTCAACAATACACCCAATATGCAGGGGTTAGACCTTATGGAGTAGCTTTAATTTTAGGAGGAGTTGTAAATGACACACCTCAACTATATCTAACAGATCCTAGTGGAACTTACATTTCATATGATGCAATAGCTATTGGTTCAGGTTCAGATAGTGTAACAGACTTTTTGGAAAAAACATACAAAGACGAATTAACATTGGATGAAGCATCAGTATTAGCAGCTGCAGGAATTTATCTCTCAAGTGAAGACAAAGAAGGAACAGGTCACATCAGAATGGCTCACATTAAAACGGAAACTGGTTTGTATGAATTAGTTTCAGATGAACAAATTGTAAGTTATGCAAATACTGCAAAAGAAAAATATCCACACGATAAAAACTAATTATCATAATTACTTGTGAGATTGAAATACATTGAAAATATCTGTTGCAATCCCCACATCCTCATTACAAGATGAATCATTAAAAATAGACAAAACAAGAAAGATTTCAGTTTTAGCTAGAGCATGTGCAATTTTTCAAATAGATACAATCTATGTTTATCAAGAAGGCAACAACGGATCAGATGGTAATTTTATATCTATGATTTTAAAATACTTAGAAACACCACAATTTCTAAGAAGAAGATTATTTCAAAAGGTAAATGATCTTAAATTTGCAGGAGTATTACAGCCACTAAAAATTCCAAGCCACAATACACCAACAAATGCAAAAAAAATAGTTGCAGGAGACATAAGGGAAGGAGTTGTAGTGACAGTCAAAGGTAAAAAATTTGTGGATGTTGGAATTAATCAATTAATTCAATTTTATGGCAAAACACCAACAGGTAAAAGAATAACAATTCAATTTAAGGAAGGATATCCAAGATTATCAGTTAAAGAAATTGAAAAACCTGAATCAAAATCATATTGGGGATATAACGTAAAAGAAAGATCAAACTTATTTTCATTGTTATCAGAATGGAAGGGAAATATCATCATAACATCTAGAAAAGGTAAATCAATTACAAAAGAAAATTTAGAAAAATACACGAAATCAAATGAATCATTATTGGTTGTGTTTGGATCTCCAGAAAAAGGAGTTCATGAAATTATTGGTGGAAGAATGAATAAAGTACAAAATTCAAAATCATTGAATTTTTTTCCAAATCAAGCAACTGAAACAGTACGTCTAGAAGAAGCATTACTTGGAACACTTGCAATAATTAATGCTCAAAAAACATCATAAAATATGGCCGAAAGAAAAAATTTTTTGATATTTGCAATAGGCATAGGAGTTATGGGAGTAATAATTGGTTCAATAACTATATGGAATATGATTTCAGATATTTTGAAATAAGCAAATTTAGTAATGATGGTTAACCTGATAAAATATTTTGGTTAACGATAACTAACAGGGTTTAATAGAGGGAATTCGAGAGACGATTTAACAATGGGAGCTCGAAAACGACATTCACCACGTAGAGGAAGTTTAGCATACTCACGTAGAGTTCGTGCAAAAACAATGGAAGCAAGGATCAGAGCTTGGCCAAGTAGAGCAGCAACTGAGGAACCAAAAATTTTAGCACATTGTGGTTTTAAAGCTGGTTGTGTTCAAGTAGTAAGTATTGATGATCGTGAAAAAGTTCCAAATGCAGGAAAACAATTAGTAAGTTTAGGAACCGTTCTAGTTACCCCACCAGTATTAATTTTAGGGATTAGAGGATATTCAAAAGATTATGATGGTCTACATGCAGAATTTGATGTTTATGCAGAAGATATTCCAAAGTATATTTCAAAAGAAATGACTTTCAAAAATAAAGAAGGGGCACTAGATAATGCTGAAAAAAAATTAAAGAAAATAAAAGAAATTTTTGCAATAGTTGCAGTATCACCAAAAGCAGCAGGACTTGAAATGAAAAAACCATATATTTTTGAAGCAATGGTTAGTGGAGGAGATATTCAAAAACAATTTGCACATGTAAAAGAATCATTAGGAAAAGAAATTAAAATTGATCAAATTTTTGAAACTGGTTCAACAGTAGATGTTGCAGCAATTACAAAAGGTCATGGTTGGCAAGGAGTAATGAGAAGATGGAATGTAAAAAAGAAACAACATAAATCAAGAAAAACAGTTAGAGAAGTTGGTTCATTAGGTCCTATTTCACCACAAAGTATCATGTACACAGTACCAAGAGCAGGACAAACTGGTTTCCATCAAAGAGTAGAATATGATAAAAGAATTTTGGTAATGGGCAATACAGAAAACGATAAATTAAAAATTAATCCAGACGGAGGGTACAAACACTTTGGTTTAGTTAAAGGTGATTTCATAATTTTAAAAGGTTCAGTTCCAGGAACATACAAAAGATTAATCAAAATGAGAAGTCAAATTAGAAACGCACCAGTTAAAGTAAACAAACCAAATATTTTGGAGGTTGTAATATAATGAAAATTACAACTTATACAACTTCTGGAACAAAAGATGGAGAAATAGAATTACCAATAATATTTTCCACACCATTTAGAAGAGAATTAATTCACAAAGTTTTCACTAATCTCACATCACATAAATTCCAACCACAAGGAAGACACCCAAGTGCTGGACAAGATGTTGTAGCCGATTCAAATGATCCGCCAACTGGTCAAGGTGTATCTCGTGTGGCTAGAGCACAAGGTGGTGGCGGTGGGAGACAAGGTCAAGGTGCAGAAGTAGCATCTACAAGAGGTGGAAGACAAGCACATCCGCCAATAGTAGCAAAAGTTATTTACAAAAAATTAAACAAAAAAGAAAATAAACTAGCATTATGTTCAGCAATTGCAGCTACAGGTTCAAAGGATCTTGTAGAGGCAAGAGGGCATAAAATTGAAGGAATAGAGACATTCCCAATTATTGTTTCAGATGATATTGAATCAATTTCCAAAACAAATGAAGTATCAAAAATATTAGATTCATTAAAACTAACACAAGATGTCAACAGATTAGAAACAAGAAAAGTACGTTCTGGACAATCAAGACTTAGAGGAAGAAGCAAAAAAGTTGGAACAAGTGTATTGTTTGTGACTAAAGATTCTTCAAATATCTCAAAAGCAATTGGCTCCATACCAGGTGTAAATGTTAAAAGTGTAAAAGATTTGAGTGTTTTAGATTTGGCTCCAGGCTCACATCCAATTAGATTAACAGTATATTCAAAATCAGCAATAGAAGAAATTGGAAAAATTAAATCAACACATCTAGAAGTAATGGTGAAAACACAATGAATGTAGAACAAGCAATGAAAATAATTGTCAAACCATACATTACTGAAAAGACATTTGCTATGATAGAAAACGAAAATAAGATATGTTTTATCGTAGAATTATCTGCAAAAAAACCAGAAATAGCTGAAGCAGTTAGTACACTTTACAAACAAAAAGCAATCAAAGTCAACACTGCAAGAACAATTTACGGTAAAAAAGCATTTGTACAATTTGAAAATACTGAAAAAGCAAGAGATCTTGCAACCAAAATAGGAATGCTCTAATATGGACCGTGAAACTCGAATTACATTAACATGGGAGAAAAATAATGGTTAAAGAATTTCAATATAGAGGGTTATCTAAAGAAGATCTAGAAAATACATCACTAGAAAAATTATTCTTATTATTTAATTCCAGACAAAGAAGATCTCTTACAAGAGGAATTACAGATGGAAAAAGAAAATTGATTGAAGAAATTAAATCTGCAAAAGCAGGCAAATTAAAGAATCCCATCAAAACTCATCTAAGAGATTTGATTATTCTACCTTACATGGTAGGCGTTACAGTAAATGTTTTCTCAGGAAAAGAATTTCGTCCAGTAAATATTACAACAGAAATGGTTGGTCGATATTTGGGAGAATATGTCATAACAAACAAGAAGGTTCAACACGGAGCACCAGGAGTAGGTGCATCAAGATCCAGCCTTTACGTACCATTGAAGTGATTATTATGGGTAGATTCGATTACGCTTTCCAAAATTATGATGCAACTAGACATGTTAGATCATCAGTAAGAGAAAAAGACATGTCACACAAACATGCTCGTGAAGTTGCAGTTGCAATAAAAGGACTATCTATTGAAAAAGCAAGAGATTTCCTTCTCGCAGTTATTAGTCAAAAAAGAGTAGTTCCATTTAGAAGATACAAAAATCAAGTAGGTCACAAAGCAGATCCAGGAGTCATGTCAGGTCGTTATCCACAAAAAACAGCAAAAGAATTCATCAAAGTATTAGATAATTTAGAATCAAATGCAGAATACAAAGGAATGGATTTAGATAGATTAAAAATTGTAAACGCAACAGTGCACAAAGGAGTAGTTGTTAAAAGATTCATACCAAGAGCAATGGGCAGAGCAACTCCTAAAAATAATGTATTAACACACGTAGAATTGGTGGCACAGGAGATTTAGATATGTCAGCAGTGAAAAATGTTATCAAAGATAATTACAACATGATGTTGTTAAAAGATTATTTGAGAAAACAAATTAAAGATGCAGGTTTCTCACATGCAGAGATATCAAAAACACCAACAGGTACCAGAGTAGCATTACATGTTACAAGACCAGGAATTGTCATAGGAAGAAAAGGTTCAGGAATCAGAGAACTTACAGAAAGACTCGAAAAAGACTTTGGATTAAAGAACCCACAAATATCAGTTAATGAAATTGAAAAACCAGATTTATCACCAAGTGTAATGTGTAATAGAATGGCTTCCCATTTGGAAAGAGGAACAGCTTTTAGAAGAGCAACCATGTGGACTATGAAACAAATTATGGAAAGTGGTGCAATGGGTGTACAAATTACAATTTCTGGAAAACTTAGAGGAGATCGTTCTGCATTTGAGAAACACGTAGCAGGAATTTTACCAAGAGCAGGACATCATGCAGAAGTAATAGTTGACGAAGATATTGCACACGTAAAAACTGCAATGGGTTTGATTGGAATTAGAATAAGAATTGCAATTAAAGAAAAACTAATTCCAGAATTTGTATTAATTAAACAAAAAGAAAAAGAAAAGAAGAAAGCAGAAAAAGAATCACCAGTTAAAAAAGTTGAAGAAGTTAAAGTTGAAGGAGATGTAAAAGTTGAAGTAGTAAAAGTTGAAGGAGATGCAAATAAAGCTAAATCAGAATCAGAACAAATTGCAATTGAAGCAGAAAAAATGAAAACAATTGAAACATTAGAAGAAGATGAGGCAAGTATGAAATGACCAAAATCAGTATGAAAACAATTAGGAATTTAAATGAAAAAGATCTTAGAAGTAAAATGTTAGACAATAGAACAGATTTAGCAAAACTCAGAGTAGATTCTTCAAAAGGCACATTAAGAAAAGAAAGCGGAAAACTCAAACCTATTCGTAAAAACATTGCAAGAATGCTAACAAGATTAAATGATATGGAGAAGAAGAAATGATAACTGCAGATACAATTTCAAGACATGAATTCATAGGTTTAGATACCAAAGTAATTGATTCAAATAATTCTCAAGTAATAGGATTAAATGGAACAATCATTAATGAAACAAAATCGATGTTTACAATAAATACAGAAAAAGGTATGAAAATCATTCCAAAATCAACAAATGATTGGGGATTTACCATTAAAGGTAAAAATATGATAGTAAAAGGTTCAACAATTACTAAAAGACCATTTGAAAGAATAGGAGCAAAAGCATGACTAAAAATATAGGAATTAAAGTAAATGATCCTAAAAGAGAATGTGAAGATAGTAACTGTCCATTCCACGGAAGCCTATCAATCAGAGGTAAATTATTTGATGGAAAAGTAACTGGAGATAAAGCAAAACAAACAATCACATTAACAAAAGATGAACCAATTTACTTTAGTAAATTTAAAAGATATGCAAGAGGCAAAAGTACAATCCATGCTCATGTACCAGGTTGTATTGATGTTGTATCAGGTGATCATGTTTTAACTGCAGAATGTAGACCAATTTCAAAATCAGTTTCATATGTAGTAATTGAGGTAAAAGCATAATGGCAAAACAAGCAGGAAAAGGCGTTGAAGAGTTCCGTCCATATGTAACAAGATCAATTCCTGTAGGAGCCAACATAGTATGTGCAGATAATTCAGGTGCTAAAATTTTAGAAGTAATCAATGTTCCTCGACACAAAACAAGAGCATCAAGACTTCCTGCAGCAGCAGTAGGTGATTTTTGTAATGTTGTAGTAAAGAAAGGACCAGCAGAATTAAGAAAACAAGTGTATGGTGCAGTAATTGTTAGACAAAAATATGCAGTACGTAGATTAAACGGAGTTAGAGTTTGTTTTGAAGATAATGCAGCAGTGTTAATTACACCAGAAGGTGAAACTAAAGGAACAGACATCAAAGGTCCAGTTGCAGCCGAAGCTTCAGAGAAATGGCCAAGAGTAGCTAACTTGGCATCCACGGTGGTATGATAAAATGGTAAAACCAACTAAAATGCGCAATCGAATGATTTACCAAGCAACTTTACAAACTCGAAGTAAACAAATGGGCAGTAGCCTATCAAAGGATTTACAAAAAAAATATGGCAAAAAAAGTGCCAGAGTAATTGAAGGTGACAGTGTCACAATACTAAGAGGTGAATTCAAAGGAGTTGACGGCAAAGTTGCAAAAATATCCACACAAAAATCCAGTGTTGCAATTGATGGAGTAAAGAAAGAAAAAACAAAAGGCGATAAATTTGACGTTTACATTCATACATCAAACCTTGTAATTACTTCATTAAATGGCGATGACAAATGGAGAATGGCAAAATTGCAAGGAAAAGATCCAAGAAAACAACCAAAAGAAACAACCACTAAAGAAAATAGTAAAGAAACAAAAGTAGAAAAAGAAGTCAAAGAGAAGGAAGATGAGAATTAATGGTAAGTATAGCAGGAAGTAAAAAACTCAAACGACAAATGGCACCGCAATTTTGGGGAATTGCTAGAAAAGATAAACGATTTGTAATCACAGCAAAACCAGGTCCACACAAAAAGAGTTTTGCAATACCTACAGCAGTTTTTCTTAGAGATACATTAAAAATAGTTACGAGTCTAAGAGAAGCTAAAGCATCAATATATTCAGGTAAAGTCAAAATTGATGGAGTTGTTAGAAAATCACTTCATCATGCAATTGGATTAATGGATGTAGTAGAATTAGAAAATGTTTCAGATATTTATCGTCTAGTTCCAACTGAAGGAAAACTTCTCAAACCAATTAAAATTAACGAATCAGAAAAATCTAAAAAACTTGTAAGAGTCGTAACTAAAACATCAATTAACAAAGAAACAATGCAAACAGGATTTCACGACGGACGTTCAACACTTGCAGAAGTTAAAGCAAAAATTGGGGATACATGTGTAATGCAAATTCCTGACCAGAAAATTTTAGAAATTATAAAATTAGAAGCAGGATGTCAAGGACTAGTAACAAGAGGAATTAATGCAGGACAAATAGGTAAAATTGAAAGTGTAGAAGAAGGCACATTCATTCTTCCAAAAAGAGTTATTCTAATTTTAGGTGATAAAAAAATCGAAATTCCGGCAGATATCATCATGCCAATAGGTAAAGAGGAGCCTGTAATTCAATTAAAGTGATAATATGTCTCAAACAACAGAATCCCCAATGAAAAAAATATCTTTAGAGAAAGTTGTACTAAACATGGGTATTGGTAAATCAGGAGATGTTATAGACATTGCAAAAAAAGCACTAGAACAAATTTCTGGAAAAAAACCATCAACACGTAATGCAAAAGAAACTCAAAGAGAATGGGGTGTTAGAAAAGGAGAACCAATTGGTGTTGCAGTAACAATTAGAGGGGATGATGCAGTTGTATTATTAAAAAGATTATTGGAAGCTAAAGGAAACACTGTGAACGGCAGAGCATTTGATAACTTTGGTAACTATTCATTTGGAATTAATGAACACATAGACATTCCAGGTGTAAAATATGATCCTCAAATAGGAATTTTAGGTCTCGGAATATCTGTTACACTAACAAGACCAGGATATTCTATACGTAAAAGAAGTAAACATAAAGCAAGTGTCGGAAAAACTCACATTATCAATAATCAAGAAGCAAAGGATTATCTAGCAAAAGAATATGGAGTCACAATAGCATAATGCCTAAAGATAGATCCTACGAAGCCACTGGAAGAAAAAAACATGATTTTGGAAGAGGATCAAGATGGTGTAAGAGATGCGGAGATTATACAGCAGTTATTCAAAAATATGATTTAATGTTATGTAGACGATGCTTTAGAGAAGTAGCAACATCTTTAGGGTTCAGGAAAAATCGGTGATATAGGATGCCAGCAACTAATATTTTAGCAAATTTGTTCGTTACACTTTACAATAATGAAACAAGAAGGAAATCAGATTGTGTCATACTTCCTACATCTAAGTTAGGTGTTGAAGTTCTAAAAACACTTCAAAAAGATGGATACATTGGAGAATTCGAACATATTGATGATAAACGTGGAGGTAAATTTAAAATAAAATTATTAGCAAAAATTACAAAATGTGGTGCAATTTCACCAAGATTTAAAGTAAAAAATGATGAATACAATAGCTGGGAACAACAATATTTACCAGCATATGATAGAGGAATGCTTCTAGTCACAACAAATCAAGGGGTAATGTCCCATCACGAAGCAGTAGAAAAAGGAATTGGAGGATTTTTGGTGGGATATGTCTACTAGTCAACTCGAAAAATTCCAAGACGAAGTAGTCATTCCAGAAGGAGTTACAGTTACACAACAAAAACACATGTTAACATTTGTAGGACCCCTAGGTAAAACACACAAAAGTTTCCGTTTGATTCCAGTAAAAATTGAAATTACAGATAAAAAAATTCTGTTGAAAACAATTGATTTCAAAAAAAGAGATTATGCAATTTTACATACAGCAAGATCAATTATTAGAAATATTTGTGAAGGTTTGATTAATGGTTATACAATTAAAATGAAAGTTGTTTTTGCACACTTCCCAATTACAGTTAAAGTAGACGGAAAAAATATCATTATTGAAAACTTCCAAGGAGAAAGAGCACCTAGAAAAACAGTAATTGTAGGAAATACAAAAGTAGTTCCAAAAGGAGAAGATGTAATTCTCACAGGGGAAGTATGGACAGATATTACACAAACTGCAGCAAACATTGAATTAAAAACCAAAGTAAAAAACAAAGATCATAGAGTATTTTTAGATGGTATCTATGCATTTGAAAAGAAAAAAGGTATTGAAAAATAAAATTTTCAAATAACTAATGAACATCGATCCTGAATTTGTAAAAACTACAACAGAATTTATTGATCAAACTTTAGAAGCTTACAAAGCTGCAGGAGTATCACCAACAGTTGGAGATATATGGGATTGTGAAAATGTAGGAGATTTTCTTTGTGGATTTTTTGTTGGAGAATTAGTAGGATCAATACTTAGCGCATTTCAGTATTCACAAAAAAGAGATCCTACTGCAGATGAACATTTAGAAATTGTAGGTTTAGTTGAAAGTCGTTCTAAAGAAATCAAAGAATTCTTTTCAAAATTCAATAATTAGTTAATCATTTTACTCTAATTAGCCTAGTCGGAAAGATTAAATCACTTTTGCCAAGGTAAAATCTAGTGCCTCCCTAGCTCAGCGTGGTAGAGCAACCGGCTGTTAACCGGTTGGTCACCAGTTCAAGTCTGGTGGGAGGCGCTTTATTTCAATATTCGAATTTAGAAACATTATTTCTATAACAAATAGAATTAGAAATACACAATAACAAATTATATTTCAATATTCGAATTTAGAAACATTGATCGGTTGTAAGTAATTAGTGTACTCAATTAGACAACATAGATCTAATACATGATCGGAGATATAGAATATGCAGGAAGTTTACATTGGTTAGAACTAGAAGAGCCAATAGGTATTGTGTGGATTGTGGTGCAAGATTAGTCTATTATCCCAGGTTATCAAACCCAAAAGCACCAAACGAGCACAGAGTACTAGTGTATGCATGTCCAGATTGTACAGATGACTTTGAAAAACCCAAAATGTTTTCAATTAAAAGAAATCAAGTAGAAGATCCACTAGAAACTGTAGAAATTGAAATAACACAGTTACAGAAAAAAGTAGCTTTAACAAAATAATTCTATGGCTTATTCAGAAAAAACAAGAAGTAATGCATGGTATTTGCTTCCAATATTTGTGGGAATGATTGGAGGGATTATTGGTTATCTGATTATTCGAAAAGATGATCCTCGCAAAGCAAAAAATTGTATCTACATAGGAATTGTAATGATGGTGATTGGAATTATTTTCAATATTATGTTGTTAGGGGTAGATGTAGTAGGTAATCAGGGATTTAATGTTAATGTCTAGTCTCCACAAACAGTAATTCCCCTTCCTAAATTTTATATATTTCTAAATTCGAATTTAGAAATACATACTTTTGATACTTGTAATCAATCAGATTTAGAATCATATAGAAGTAATTTTAAAAATCCAATAATGAGTGCATCAAGAATGAGAGATAATGTTGAAAGATGGTTAATTCATGAGAGTTTACCATTTGATCAAGTCAAGAGTGAAGAAAACGCCTTTCAAATTTTAGTTAAACATGCAGGCCAATACGGAATACCTGTAGATATTTTTGAACCAAAAGCACAATCAGGAATTCTAGTAATAGGAGCCAAAATAGAAATGAAAAATAATCAAATTATCAGATATAGAGGCTTTACTGAAGATGAAAGAACAAAATTTGCCAACAAAGTGTCAGATTTTTGTAATTCCATCGAAGCAATTAGTAAAATAATCAACGAAGATGGAAAGCAAAAAGTAGCAGTTTATGTGGTATTAGATGACAAAGAAAATATCAATCAACAAGCAATGTTTGATGCAATTGACAGTGTTTCAAACAAACATGAAAAAACATCCAGATTCCTACTAAAGACATTCTAAAATTTCAAACACAGGTACATTAAGAAATCAATTAGACATTCTTGTCAAAAAAGGGCAGGGTCATACAACATTGTGGGGTCAAAAAGAAGAGATTAATTTCAAAAATTGGACAAAAAATGATTGAAAAATATTTTTAAAAATAGTTAAAAAAATAGCAAAAAAATAACAATTTATGAAATTATACCTAGGCGTTAAACCCCCCCTACAAAAAAGACCATTTAGTCATGTGATGAAATATTGGAAAACAGGTATTTTGATGGGGGGTTGAACACTTGTGCCTAGATGCAAAAGGCAAGGGTAATTCCACCAAGGTATCCCAGCAAAAGAAGGCCAATCTTTCATAATTAGGCGTAAAAGCTAAACCCCCAAAAATCAGACAAATTTTAAAGAAAAAAATGAGAATAATTAAGGAAAAATACAGCAAAATAAAACAAACTTGAAAAATAAAACACAAAAATTATGAAATAACCCCCCTATTTTGACAACATATTCAGCAAACAATAAAGAAAAAATCAGAATTTTTAAAAATTACGTATCAACTATATATCAAAAATAAATCTAGATTTTATGGCACGGATGGGTCTAGTAATAGTAATTGGAGCAATAATTGGGTCAATGATACTTGCAAATTACGTGTATACACAATATCAAACAAATTTCATCGAAGTAGATGCAGGGGAAAAAGTTACGGTAGGTCCAGTTGAATATGTTGTAACATTTGAAGGTACACACGAAGGAAGTAAAGAAGTAAAACCTGAAAATACATTTGTAAAAATTGGAATTACTGCAAAAAATACTGGAGAAGAAAAAACATTGTTGTCAGGGGGGCAATTTTACCTGATTGATGAAAAAGATCAAAAAAATAAAGCAATCTTTGGCGAATTTACATCAAAAGATCTATGGTTAGAATGGTTAGAACCAAACAAACCAATTGAAGTTACAACTCAATTTGATATTCCATTTGATGAAGATGTAAATTATAAAATTGTGATTAGACCACAAAAAGAACAATCAACAGTAGATACCGCATCAATTTGTTTGACAAATTGTTGATCGATAAATTATAAAAAACAAAAAAAGTGTCAAATTTTATTATAGTAAGCGTAGTATTGTATGACTTTTACTACATAACACACACCATTTTTGAAAAAAGTCATGGCAATATCCAAAGCCAAAAGAGCAGAAGCAGCAAAGAAAGCAGCAAGAACTCGAAAGAGGAATGCAGCAAAGAAAGCAGCTGAAGCACTAAAGGCAGCAGCAGCTCGTAAGAGAAAGGCAGCAGCAACTCGAAGGAAAAATGCAGCAAAGAAAGCAGCACCTAAGAGAAAAACAGCAGCAAAAAAGAAAGCCGCTCCAAAACGAAAAGCAGCAGCAAAGAAAGCAGCTCCAAAGAGAAAGGCAGCAAAAAAGAAAGCCGCTCCAAAGAGAAAA
>Ga0233443_1001821_pt1 | contig 17594 bp, 17 predicted proteins | sample SI_123_September_2_FD_182784 | JGI IMG/M metagenome (GOLD analysis project Ga0233443, IMG submission 182784) | Seawater microbial communities from Saanich Inlet, British Columbia, Canada - SI_123_September2016_200_MG | ecosystem: Environmental > Aquatic > Marine > Inlet | place: Canada: British... | reverse complement strand
GCCGCGTGACGCGAGTTGCATCAGCGAAATCCCCGACAGCGTCAGACCGCCCGCGATCAGGATCGCGGACAGTATGAGATCGGTTCGATTCGTTCGCTTTTCATTCGGAGTCATCTCGGCACCCGTCGATCGCCCATTGGAGAAAGACAACGGATGGTCACATCAATGGTTCCGGGAGTAACCCGCGCGTGCGATGTCGCACTCAATGAATTGTGAATGAAAACACGGAACCCGACTGCGCACTACGCTCGCTGGATCAGTCCTTGGTGCTGACGTCCCATGTCGCGTGACGAACACCCGGCCGCCGTGCAAGATCGGCAGTGACTGCATCGAGTTCTTTCGCGTCCACAGCGGTGCTGACCAGCGTGGCCACGATCTCCACGACATCTTCCGCGCGTTCGATCACATTGACGTCGCTGACCGGGTATTTCGCCACTTCCAGTTTCTCGACCAGAAGATCGCGCACGGCATCGATCGAGGCCGCATCCACCGTGAGTCTGATTTCGTAAGTCGCTTCTGAGGCACGCTCATCCAGCGGGCTGCGGTTGATGGCGTTGACCAGTGGCCGGAGCAGCGTATTCCCAGCCAGCACGAATGCTGTGAGCGTAACAGCCTGCGCCAGCATATCGGCTCCCGCGCAGCACCCGACCGCCGCAGAGCCCCACAATGTCGCGGCCGTATTCAGGCCACGGACATTCATGCCTTCCTTCATGATCACGCCGGCGCCGAGAAACCCGATTCCCGACACCACATACGCGATCACCCGCACCGCCCCGTCGGCACCGGCAAGCTGCATCGCAAGGTCGACGAAGGCGGCCGCGCTCACCGCGACCAGCACGTTGGTCCGCAGTCCCGCCGTACGCAGGCGGTACTGGCGCTCGGCGCCGATCAGGGTGCCGAGCACAAACGCCGCCGTCAGGCTCACGAGGGTGTCGAGGAAATCATAAAACTGAAAGGTCGTCAGGAAGCGCATGCCACCTGATTACTCACTACAGAGTAAGCAGTCCAGCATCGCCGTCCTCTGCTGCGAAAGCGAGCAGCGAACCTCTGGCATTCCACGCAAGCGCGGCCACCGGCTCGCCTGCATTCCTGCGCACAAGGATTTCCGCGCCATCCTCGATGCGTACCATCAGGATGGTACCGTCGCTGTAACCCACCGCGAAGACCTCTTCCCTGGGATTGCACGCCACCACTGTCGCCTTCGCCTGAAGCGGCGCCAGCATCAGCGGCTCTTTGCCCATGGGGCCATCCTTGCTCGCAAACGGCCAGAGGATGACGCTATCCGACCCCGAGGTCGCGAGGAATTTTCCGCCCGCGCTCCAGGACATCGAACGCACCCGCGCCGGATATCCAGTCATCCGCATGTGACGTGAATCGGCGAGCCGCCAGCCGTGCAGCGCCGATTCATGCATCGTCGTGACAAGGAAGCGGTTGTCGGCGCTAAAGGTGACGCCGAGATGCGAGCCCTTCCATTCCAGAAACTCGGGCTTCGCACCCATGTTCGGAAACCACAGCGTCACGCCATTGTAGTGGGCGACCGCAAGTCGCACGCCCTTCGGCGCGAACGCCAAACCGCCCACAGTCGACGGGACGTCGAGCGATTTTTCCTCGCCCTTCGGCGCGCGGACAAAGGCCGTCTTTCCGGCAGACCACGCGACCGCACCATCCGCATGCAACGCGACGTTATCGATCCAGCGGCGCTTGGCGTCGGTGGCGAGCGTCTCGACGGAGGCCCTGGCATCGATCGACGTCAGCTTGCCGTCATCGCCACCCACAACAACGCGTTTGCCGTCTGACGCCGAACACAGGATTCCGCCGGCATGCACGGCGGCGACATTCGTTTCGCCGCCGGTCGCAAGCGTCACGCTTTCTTCCGCGCCGATGAATGCCGCAACGTCGCCGAGAAAGTGCACGGCGGTTGCAGGCGCACCCAGCGCGACCTTCGTGACGCGATCAGTAACGGAAACGATGGAGGCTGTTTCCGGGGCCGGATTGAAGTCTTTCATCACGCAATGGTTTTCGCGAAGCCGTCGCGGATCGCCTGCTCGGGCAATTCGCGGCCGATGAACACCAGACGGCTCTCGCGCGCCTCGTCCTTCTTCCATTTCCGCTGGTGGTCGCCCTCCAGCATCATGTGGACGCCCTGAAAGACATAGCGGTCGTCGTCGCCCTTGAACGACAGAATGCCCTTGGAGCGCAGAATCTTCTCGCCGTCCTTGGCGACTAGTTCCTGCAGCCACGGCATGAACTTGGTCGGATCGATCGGCTTATCGGTGCGCAGCGACAGCGACTGCATGTCCTCGTCGTGATAGTGCTTCATGCCGCCGTGAGAATGACCGTGATCGTGATGGTGGTCATGGCCATGGTGATCATGATCATCATCATGATCGTGGTCATGGCCACCATCTTCCAGAAACTCAGGTTCGATTTCGAGAATCCGATCGAGATCGAACGCGCCGCGCTCCAGCACATCTGACAGTTTCACCTGCGCGCGTTCGGTCCGATGCAGCGTCGCGTAGGGATTGATCGCACGGATGCGGGCCTCGACCTCGGCCAGTTCTGGCTTGGTCACAAGATCGGTCTTGTTCAGCACGATGACATCGGCGAAGGCGATCTGGTTCTTGGCTTCTGGCGCATCCTTGAGGCGGTCGCTCAGCCATTTGGCATCGGCCACTGTCACCACCGCATCGAGCGCGGTCTTCTCGCGCACGTCCTCGTCAACGAAGAAGGTCTGCGCTACGGGGGCTGGGTCCGCGAGACCTGTCGTTTCCAGAATGATCGCGTCGAACTTGCCCTTGCGCTTCATCAGGCCATCGATGATGCGCACGAGGTCGCCGCGCACCGTGCAGCAGACGCAGCCATTGTTCATTTCGAACACTTCCTCGTCCGCGCCGACGATCAGATCGTTGTCGATCCCGATCTCGCCGAATTCATTGACGATCACGGCGTATTTCTTGCCGTGGTTCTCGGACAGGATGCGGTTCAGCAGCGTGGTTTTTCCGGCACCGAGGTAGCCGGTCAGAACGGTCACGGGGATCTTGTTGGCAGCGGCTTCAGACATGGAATCTCCAGACGGATCAGGAACGCGCCCGGCGGCGGGGTGGCCCCTGCCCTAGCTCGAAAGCGCGCTCGTCAGGGCCTTTATATTGTGCCGGACCATATCAATGTAAGTGGGGGCAGGCCCCTTTTCGTCGGTCAGGCTGTCCGAATAGAGCGTTCCGCCGATATTCGCCCCGGTCTCGGCGGCGATCCGCCGCATCAGCCGTGGATCGCTGACATTTTCGAGAAAAACCGCCGGAATTTTCTGCCTTTTGATCTGGGTGATAATGGCAGCAATGTCCCGCGCGCTGGGCTCGGACTCCGTCGAGACGCCTTGCGGTGCGATGAATTTGATCCCGTAGGCGGCTGCGAAATAGCCGAAGGCATCGTGGGTGGAGATCACGCTGCGGCGCTCGGGCGGAATTTTCGCTAGGGCTTCGCGAATCTCCCGATCCAACGCATCGAGCCTTGCGAGGTAAGCGGCAGCATTGGCTCTGTACGCGTCCGCGCCGGCCGGATCGACCGCGGTTAGGGCATCGCGGATGTTGGCGACGTAAGTCTTCGCATTGAGCACCGACTGCCAGGCATGCGGGTCGGCGTCACCCGGACCGTGGTCGTGGCCGTTCTCAATCTTGCGCGTGGCAATGCCCCTCGTGGCGACAACCGTCGCCGCCTTGCTGCCCGACGATTTGATCAGACGCGGCAGCCAGCCCTCAAGGCCGAGGCCGTTGACGATGACCAATTTGGCGTCCGTGATCTCTTTCGCGTCGGAGGGCGTCGGCGTGTAGACGTGGGTGTCGCTGTTGGGTCCGACCAGCATCGTCACGCTGACGCGATCGCCGCCGACGTTCCTGGCAAAGTCACCGAGAATCGAGAACGTAGCGACGACGCTGAGGGGGCCGCCGTTCGCTTGTTGTGCGGAGACGGGAGCGACGGACAGGGCCAGCGCTGCAATGATCATACTTGCAAATCGAAGCACAGCCTCTCCTCACGCTTCGAGATGACGGCCCGGAAAGAGCTGACGGACCAGACCGCTGACGCTTCCGAACAGGACCGACACGACATACAGCGTCGCGCAGACCAGGATGATCGCAGGCCCCGAGGGGATCTTGGTGTGGAACGACAGCAGCAAGCCGGCAAAACCCGACAGCGCCGCGCTTGCGACCGCAATCCCGATCATGCCGGTGATGTCGCGCGACCAGAACCGCGCGATGCCTGCGGGCAGGATCATCAACCCCACCGCAAGCAGCGTGCCGAGGGCGTGAAAACCGTTGACCAGATTGATGACCACCAGCGCCAGAAACGCCAGATGCGCGGGCGCGCCTGCGCGGCTTACGGTGCGCAGGAACACCGGATCGACGCACTCGATCACCAGCGGGCGATAGATCACCGCCAGCACCAGCAGCGTGATGGTGGCGTTGAACGCGATCACCAGCAGCGTCTGGTCATCCATCGCCAGAATATTGCCGAACAGCACATGCAGCAGGTCGATATTGGTGCCCTTGATAGACACGATGGCGACGCCGAGCGCGAGCGACACCAGATAGAACGCCGCCAATGAAGCGTCTTCCTTGAGCTCCGTGGCGCGGGCCACCAGACCCGACAGAATCGCAACCGTGAAACCCGCGACCAGTCCACCGAACGTCATCGCAAACAGGTTGAGGCCAGACAGCAGAAAGCCGATCGCCGCGCCCGGCAGGATGGCATGCGCCATGGCGTCGCCGACGAGGCTCATCCGCCGCAGCATCAGGAACACACCGATCGGCGCGCCGCCCAATGCCAGCGCGATGACGCCGGCCAACGCGCGCCGCATGAATTCGAATTCGGTGAAAGGCGCAATCACTGCGTCGTAGATCATGAGATCATGCCGCCCGTGACGGCGCGTGCTCGACACACGGCGCAGCCGCATCGTCGAACGCCTCGCACATATGACGCGCGGCAAGCAGATTTTCCGCCGTCAGCACTTCCGAGGTCGCGCCCCATGCGACCGGCGAGCGCGCCAGCAATAGTGTCTCCGGGAAGTTCGCGCGAACCAATTCCATGTCGTGCAGCGCCGCCAGTACCGTGCGCTTCTCCGCGTGCCAGCGCCGCACCAGCGCGACGAGATCAGCGGACGTTTTCGCATCGATGGCGTTGAAAGGCTCATCCAGCACGATGACGCGCGCATCCTGCAGCAGCACGCGGGTGAACAGCATGCGCTGCATCTGGCCGCCGGACAGCGTCCCGATCGGGCGGTTCTCAAACCCGCTCAGCCCAACAGCGCCTAGTGCTTCAGTGATCCGCACCTGTTCATTCTTGCCGAGTCCGCCGAAAATGCCCCTGCGACGCCACAGGCCCGTGCCGACAAAATCGTAAACCGAGATCGGAAAGCTGCGATCGATGTCGGCGGTCTGCGGCAGATAGGCGATGTCGCGCGGATTGAGATCACCAAGTCCGATCACACCCGCCAACGGCTTGAGGATGCCGACGATACCGCGAAACAACGTGGACTTGCCGGCACCATTGGGCCCGACCACCGCAACCAGCGCACCGGCAGCGACCTCGCCGCTCAGGTGATGCACGGCAGGATGGCGATCGTAGCCCAGCGTCACATCGCGGAATTTCAGTTGCGCCGACATGCTCACCTCATGGCCGTCAGCACGACGACCCATAACGCCGCGCTGATCGCCGCAGCAGCCGCCAGCCGCGCTGCCAGCGTCATCCGCAGGATCGACCAGTGGACCGGTTGCGCCGGATGCGGCGATGCTGGACCATGGCTGTGCGAATGAGGGCCGTGAGAATGATGGTCGTGAGCGTGGGTATGCCCGTGAGCGTGGGCCATGATCAGCTTTCCAAAACCGGAGACGTCGAGCGGTCGGGAAACCCCTCAATCCACTCCATATGTTATATTATAACATAACGCGCGTCCATGGTTCCGCAAGTCCTCTGGAACCTATGGTTTCCCGATGACCATCACGATGGCGGCTGCCAGAAATGGGAATGGGAGGGAGACCATGGCCCGGAACCAGACGAACCGGGCCGGCATGAAGGGAATTTCCCAAAGAATCAGCCGCTGGAACGCGAACAGCGCCCAAGCGACGACGTAGGCGACCACCTGGGGCATTCCGCCGCCGCTTTTGAGCGCAACCGCCCCGATGGAAAAGCCGATCACCGGCCCGCCCGGCGTTGCCGCGCCGGCAACCACCGCCGTCGCGACCCCGAGCCATCCGGTATCCGGCCCCAGCCCGCCGACGATCATCTCTGAGGGAATAATCGCGGCAATGAAGCCCGACCCGATCACGCCGAGCGCGATACGTGGCACGATGTTGATGAAATCCATCCCACCTTTGCGCAGTGCCACGGTAAGCACAGCCTTGTCCTGCCGCCAGGCGATGATGCTCACGCCGATCAGCGAGCCCCACAGCAATACGTCGATGATGAGCGCGGTCACAGCTTGAACCTGTGCCGGACGCGGACATAGACGAAGCGCCCGAGCGCGCCGGCGAGGATCGGCATCGGCAGCGAAATCACGATGCGCCAGAGTGTGAAGTCCGCGCCCATGATCGGCATTTCCCATGCTACTGCGCGGCCGTAGCCGATCAGCGTCCAGCTCACTACCATGGCGATGGTAGCGCCGAAGTCCGCGCCGACCGCGAGCAAAGCGCTGGCGACCGGATAAGCGGTGAACGGGCCGCCCGGCAGGATCGCGCCGAACGCCGTGCCGATGAGCAAGCCCTTGAGGCCCGATTCCGGACCGAGCGATTTCGATACCTTGTCGTGCGGCAGCACCGCGGCGATCAAGCCGCCAAGCAGACAGCCCGCGAGAACACGCGGCATGATTTCGCCGAACAGCGAGATGTCATGAAACAGGATGGTCCAGACGCCATCAATGCCGTCGCGCCGCCACACGAGAGCGGCGCTGACCACAACAAGCACGGCGATCACGAATGTCGACCAGCCGAAAGGCTTGCCCTTGCGGGCCGGGCTCGTCTCGGCGCCCTCGCCGTTATCAGCGGGTTCGGTTTTCAACGGGGATTCGGACAAAACCGCGCTCTTGCTCTCACGCGAAATACCGGACCAGCGCGAGACCCGCTAGCAACCCCGCGATCGACAGCACCACAGATCCCACGACGTAAAATGCGGCAACGCCTAGCTCGCCGCGCTCATAGAGCAGCACTGCATCGAGCGAGAATGCCGAAAACGTGGTGTAGCCGCCGAGGATGCCGGTCATGACGAACAACCGCCACGGCTGCGACGCTTCGCCCTTGAAAGCGAGGTAGCTGGCAATGAGGCCCATCACCAGCGACCCTGTGATGTTGATCACGAACGTCCCGTAGGGAAAATTGAGACCGCATGCACGGGCGCAGCCGACATTGACCGCGTGGCGAAGCGACGCGCCCAGACCACCACCGATAAAGACAAGAAGATAGCTCATGAAAATTCAGGTTGGTTGGGACATCGTCTCAAAAAAAGGGGCCGCAAAATGCGGCCCCTCGATTTGCGTGCAGTTATCAGACTGCCTTCGTGAACAGGGACTCGACGTATTCCCAGTTCACCAGATGATCGACGAACGCCTTCAAATAGTCAGGGCGGCGATTGCGGTAATCGATGTAGTAGGAGTGCTCCCACACGTCGACGCCAAGAATCGGTGTTGCGCCATGGACCAGCGGGCTTTCGCCGTTCGGGGTCTTGGAGATCTCGAGCTTGCCGTTCTTGACGGAGAGCCAGGCCCAGCCGGAGCCGAATTGACCGACACCGGCCGCGGCGAAATCGGTCTTGAATTTTTCGAGACCGCCGAGATCCTCATCGATCTTCTTGGCGAGCTTGCCGGGGAGCTTGTCGCCGCCGCCGTTAGGCTTCATCCAGTTCCAGAAATGCAGGTGGTTGTAATGCTGACCGGCATTGTTGAAGAGCGGAGCGTTCTTGCCGAACGAGCCCTTCACGATGTCTTCAAGGGACTTGCCCTCGAACTCGGTGCCTTTCAGCAGGTTGTTGCCGTTGGTCACGTAAGCTTGGTGATGCTTGTCGTGATGATACTCGAGCGTCTCCTTCGACATGTAAGGCTGGAGCGCATCGTGGGCATAAGGCAGATTCGGGAGCGTGAAGGTCATGGGTCTACTTCCGGAAATTGTGGGTGACGAGGTGTCAACGCGGCGCACTATAGAAGGTTTCCCGGGGAGGGAAACAGATATGCCGCGCGGAATGTATAGCCCAACACCGCCTCTCGCGGGGCAACATTTTTGGCTGGCGGACCTCTAAGCCGCTTTGGGAAGCGCGCCGACCATGTCGTCCTTGGCTTTCGGCGGACGCACATTCATCAGCATCTGGAATGACCCAGCGACCAATCCGATAATGACCGCGCCCTTCCAGGCCATGTCATAGCTGCCGAGGTGATCGAAAATCAATCCGCTGCCCCATGCGCCGATGAAGGATCCCACCTGGTGGCTAAAGAACGCGATGCCGGTCAAGGTCGCCATGTAGCGAAGCCCGAACAACTGCGCGACAAGGCCATTCACCAGCGGAATGACCCCGAGCCAGAGCGATCCCATGACCGCGGCGAATATCAGCGTTGAAGCAGGTGTGGCGGGCAGGATGAAATACACCGCAATCGCCAGCGACCGCGCGATGTAAATGCCGCCCAGCAGCAACTGCTTGGGATAACGTCCTCCGAGCCAGCCGAAAACATACGACCCGAACACGTTGAAGAGTCCGATCAGCGCCAGCGCCGATGCGCCGAGCGAAGGATCGAGACCGCAAATGGCAAGATAATTCGGCAGGTGTGTCGTGATAAAGACAAGCTGAAGTCCGCACACAAAGAAGGCCAGAGCCATAATCACGTAGCCGGAATGTCCAAGGGCAGACTGGACCACCGCGCCGAGCGACTGATTTAGTTCGTCTGCCTTGTCCAACTCGATCTTGTCGGCGCCGCCCGCGCCGAACGCCGAGGGCAGCATCACGCAAGCGAGACCAACGAAACCGACCAGCGCGATCTGCCAGCCTGCGGTCGAAATCAGGGCTTGCGCCAACGGCGAAGCGATCACGAGGCCGATGGAGCCAGCGGCGGAGATCGCGCCCATGGTGACGCTGCGCTTGGCGGCGGAGACTGCCCGCGCCGCGACCGTCATGCTCATGCTCGCGGCGGTGCAGGACAGCGCGATGCCCACGCAAATTCCGGCGCCGAAAGTAAACGCCAGCGCCGTGGTCGAGAAAATCATGGTGACGAGGCCGAGTACATACACCAACACACCCGCGAGCATCACATAACGTGATCCATATCTGTCGGCGAGGATGCCGACGAAGGGCTGCGTCACGCCCCAAACGATATTCTGGATCGCGGTGGCCAAGGAGAAATCGGCACTGGTAATCTGGGTATCATGCAGGATCGAGGGCTGGAAAAGCCCGAAGCTCTGCCGCATACCCATCGACAGGCTCAACATGACGGACGCGCCGATCAAAATCGACCACTTCTGATAAGAACTGAGCTGAGCGGCCTGCATTGCAGAAAATTCTCCCGATATGACGTTTATCATCGCATCGGAATCGGCGTTTTACCATCTGCGCAGAGAACAATGCTGATGTGCACGGCGGAAAGACAGGCGATCGAATGAGCATCGAAATCGATATCACGACCGGTGACGCGGCTTGGCCGGCAGTTAAGCCACTATTGTCGGCCGTTTGGCCGCCGGAGGTCGTGAAAGCAGCGCCATGGGGCCATATCGTCTTCGCCCACGCCGACCTCCGGGTCATGATCGAGGCGGACGGTGAAATCGTCTGCCATGTCGGGATTTACCGCCGCACTGGCACCTGGAACGGCCGCAAGGTGGTGATCGGAGGGATCGGCGGCGTGGCAACGCGTGAGGATTGCCGCGGCCGTGGCTATGCGACATTGGCGATCAACGCAGCAATCCATACCCTGACCGAGGAACGCGCCACCGATTTCGGAATGCTGTTCTGCGAACCGCACAACAATGCTTTTTATGAAAAACTTGGCTGGCAGACATTCAACGGCCCCGTCTACGCCGAACAACCCAGCGGACGCGCACAGTTCACGGCGATGGCGCCCTATGTTTTCAAGATCAAGCGCCTACTGCGCGAAGGCACCATCGATCTCTGCGGCCTGCCATGGTGACGGCAGGCATTGAATAGCCTGACACCTTGAGGGACGCGCCATGAACGATCCACAAACCGATCCGCGAAAGCAGCCAAGGGACGCACATCCTGCGGTCGTTTTGGAAGGTCGCGCTAGCCCGAACGGCAAGGTCCATTGGGACGGCACGCGCGAGGAAGGCGCGGTCATCCAGATCACGGGATATGGACCGAGCGGAAATACATTCAGCAAACCGGACGAGCCGCAGTTCGGCAAGACCAACTGAGGCCCGACGCAAGCCCCAACGGAAGGCCGCCCCTAAGGGCGCCCTTCTAATTATGCAAATAAATCAAGATCTTGGATAGGACGACATGCCCGGCCGCCAACAGCCATGTCGGTCTGTGACTTGGTTCACATACGCCTGTCGCAATCTGGGATATGGAAGCGCCTTCCTTCGAAGGAGGCTCTCATGCAGGCCCCAGAAGAATTTGCCCATCCAGACATAGGCAGTCGACGAAACTGGACGGTGTGTTGGAGATGGTCGGTGTCGGTACTGGCTGTGGAATTTGCTCTTGTCATGGTCTTGATCGGATTCGCGGTAAGCTCCCGGTCAGACTCACGCGTGAAGCCGCCCTCGCAGTTCGAACAGGCGCAGCAGCAAGGCCCAGGTCACAGCCGCAAAGCGTGTCCGCTGGTTAGCCTCCGCAAAACACAAGAGCTCTGATGGCCGACCGGCCATGCGATCAATCCTGCGAACGCTCCGCCAGAGCCTTCAACGAATCCACATCGATGATAGTAATCGATCCACGTTGAAGACGGACCAGCTTCCGGGCAGCCCACTCATGCAGTTGCTTGTTGACGCTTTCTCTCGACATCCCGAGCATCTCGCCAATTTCCTGCTGCGTGATGGTGATTTTCCTATCGGAGGATGCACCCGGTCTGTCAATCAGACGGATGAGTACCTTGGCCAGCTTGCCCGACAATTCGGGAAATATGACCTGCTCCACATGATCGCTGATCCAGCGCAACCGGACGCAAAGCAGCTCTATCAGCTTTGTTGCCAGTACCGGTTGGCCGGCCAACAAGGATAGAAAATCTCTCCGATCAACGACAAACAACTCGCAGTTCGAATTTGCAATAGCGTCAGCAGTTCTGGCGAGACCATCGAGAACTGCGATCTCGCCAAACATCTCTCCGGCATCAACCATGTTGAAGATGGCGCCTCGACCATCCGCGGATGAGACACCAATTTTGACCGTACCGGAAATGATGAAGAAGAGGCTTTGGCCAGGGTCTCCTTTCGCGAAAATCGTTGCCCCGCGTTTAAAAGTTCTCTTTTTGGCGTAACGGCACAATTGATCCAACGCATCAGCACCAAGGTCGCGAAACAGAGGATGGCTGCGCAAGACGCTCGTCTTGTCGCTAATGGCGCGGGCAGCACTTGGTCTGTCGTCCTGAAGCATCAGCTTATGATCCAGTAGCAAGACAACTAAACTTCTTCCTGTTCGGCGGACTCGTCACCGGGGGAACGGGGTCATATAAATCGGTTGAATTTCAATCGATTGCAGCTGCCGGGCGGCAATGCCTAATACATTTGAGCTATCCCCTCGGCCCGCGTCTATTTTTTAAGCTTCCGACCTCCGCCCTAGCGGGTAGTCCGTCTTGCTATTGCCAAAGGAACCCTTAAACCTAGCTTGGGCCCAAAATTGCGGGGCTGCCATGAGCATAGGGCAGCGTAGCTTGGTTGGCAGCACAAATCATCGCTGTAACTACTGCGGTTTCCTTATGGAACCGACAGCCCGATTTTGCGGTGGCTGTGGACGTCCAAGGCCCCCCTCCAACGACATGGGTCCGCACGAGCTCTCCTTTCTGCAATCAAATATCCCCGCTGACCTCGCCGACCGCATCTTGCGCTCGGGCGGAGCGATGCTCGGCGAACGCAAACACGTCACGATTGTCTTTGCCGATGTCCGCGATTCGACAGCACTAATCGATCAACTCGATCCGGAGGAAGTGCTTCAGGTTCTCGGTCCCGTTCTCAAGAGTTTGATGGATGCGGTCCATCACCACGAAGGCTTCGTGAACCAGACACTTGGCGACGGGATCATGGCGCTGTTCGGGGCTCCTATCGCGAGGGAAGATCATGCTGTTCAAGCGTGCAGCGCGGCACTTGCGATGCGGACCGCCGTGGGAGAGCTCAATCAAAGGACCGGCAGGGACATCGCTATCCGCATCGGCATAAATTCCGGTGAGGTCGTCATCCATTCGATCGGCAACAACCTCGCGATGAACTACGACGCGGTTGGGAAGAGCGTCCATTTGGCCGCGCGAATGGAAGAACTCGCCGCACCAGGCAAGATTTTGCTGACCGCGGCAACGCATGATCTTGCGAAAGGTTTTGTGACGGTCAAGCCGCAGGGATTTGTAAATGTAAAAGGCGTCTCGGAAGCGGTAGAAGCTTTCGAGCTAACAGCAATACGGATCAGAACGCGATGGCAGGTTCGGTCCGCGCGCGGCCTCAGCGTCCTCGTTGGCCGCCAGAACGAATTGCGCAGCCTGAGAAGCGCGCTTGAGGATGCCGCTGCAGGACATGGACAATCGCTGTGTATCGTCGGTGAGGCAGGATTGGGAAAATCCCGGCTGATACACGATTTCATCCGGAACCTGTCTGACGAGTGGACCGTGCTCGAAACCGCCTGTCCTTCGCAACGCACGAGTTCGAGTTACTATCCCATCAGCATTCTGATCAGGGCCATGTTTGGGATTGGCATTGATGACAACCCCGAAGCTGTCATTGGTCGCGTCAAGGAAGGGATCGATCGGCTGGACAGCAGTCTGTCGGCTTTCCTGCCGCCAATTCTTTCGCTGCTGGATCTCAACGCGGACGATCAAGAGTGGAGAAAACTGGAGCCGTCGGAGCGGCGGCTTAAAACCTTAGAAGCCGTAAAGTCGCTGGCCTTTCATTACACGCGGTCGAACCCGTCGGTGATCCTGGTCGAGGACCTTCACTGGGCCGACGCAGAGACGAAGCTCATTCTGCAAAATCTGGTTGGCGCTCTGGAAGGGACGCGGACCGTTCTTATCGGAACGCAACGCCCTGAGGGTGGGCCGCCGGATTGGGGCACAACCTGTCTCGATCTGTCACCTCTTGACGATACGACGTCTCACCAATTGATGAACTGGCTGATGGGAGATGACAACAGCCTCGCCCCGTTAAAACGGCGAATATTGGCTCAGTCTCAAGGCAACCCCTTGTTTATGGAAGAATTGGTCCAGGCCCTCAAGGAAACCGGATTTCTTGAGGGACAACCTGGCGGCTATCGGGTCGTCAAGCGAACCGGACGGGTTGAAATTCCGCAGACCATTCATTCGGTGCTCGCCGCTCGCATCGATCTGTTAGACGGATTTCCAAAATCCCTGCTGCAGACGTCGGCCGTCATCGGTATGGAAATTTCCGTCGCACTGCTCTCGGAAATGCTGGATGTAACTCCGGCAGAAATTTCGGGCGAACTTCGAACGCTCGAGGCCGCTGATTTTCTTCGGAAGATCAGAAGCGCCACGTCGGCCGATTATTCCTTCAAGCATGAGCTCACGCGTGAAGTTGTCTACGGCACGATGCTGCTGGGACTTCGGCGCTCTCTTCATGCCAAAGCTGTCGAAATCATCGAATCGCGTTTTCCCGATCGCCTTGACGAGTACATTGACCGGCTCGCCGACCACGCGTTCAAAGCCGAGCTATGGGAAAAAGCCGTCCCCTACCAGTTGCGCAGCTGCCGGCGCGCCGTGAAACGCGGAGCCAATCAGGACGCAATCAGCATCTTCGAGCGCGGCCTGGAGACCCTGTCACACTTGCCCCCCTCTCCTGCCAAGATCAAGGCCGAGATAGATTTCCGCCTGACGCTGGTCATTGCACTGGAGCCGCTCGGCAAACATCGTCGAATAGCGGACGTCTTGCGCGAGGCAAGCCGTCTGGCCGACGCCTCCGGAGATCCCGTGCGCACAGCTGCTGTCAATTGTCAGCTCGCAGTGGCCCTTTGGAGACTTGGAGAACATCAGGCCGCGATGGCAGCTGCCGAAACCGCAAGCGGCATCGCAAATCAAATCGGCGATTCATCGCTTCAGTTCGCTTCGCTTCTCATCGTCGGCATTGTTCACCACGAGCTTGGCAATTTCGCAACCTCGATCGATATGCACGAAAAGTGCATTTCGCTCGAAACACCGGAGCTTGATCAAAGGCGTGCTGGCTGGGCCGCCTATCCCAGCGTTCTTTTGCGAACCTTCATGGCTGATTCACTGATTGAACTCGGTGAGCTTGATCGAGCGGAAACTGTCGCCGAGGACGCCAGCAGACGCGCCGAAATCCTGGATCACGCTTACTCGCGCGCAAATATCAATCATGTGCTCGGGCGCCTGCGGACGGCCCAGGCGCGGCATGCCGAGGCGATTCCCCTTCTGCGCGAAAGTTGGCAGACCTGCCTGGATCTCGAAATGGTCCAGATGTATCCCGTCTTCGCGGCCCGCATGGGTGAAGCATATCTCGCAACGGGCGACATCGAGACTGCCCTCGATATCCTGTCAGTGCCTGAGCGGCTCGACGTGCCGCTGGCGGAGCATGCGTTCGGCTGGCGCTATCTTTTCGTTGCCCAGGGCCGGGCATTGCTCGCTGCCGGCCGTCTCGCGGAAGCGCAAGCCGCGGGTGAACGCGCCTTGGCGCTTGCTGAACAGCGAGGGGAACCGCCGCAGCAAGCATATGCAACGCATCTGCTTGGTGAGATCGCGCGCGCCGGAAATTCGCAAGACACCACCATAACAGAAGCACATTTCAAGCGTGCGCTTGGGCTTGCGGAAAAATGCGGCATGCAAGCTTTGATGGCGAGCTGTCGTCTCGCGTCGAACAATGCCGCAAATCGAAACAAAGAGCCTAGTACCGCCGACAAATAAGCTGCTCCAGCCCCTCGACTATCCAGTCAGCAGCCATCGCGCCTCACGTCGTCAACGCGCGGACCGCCTCAATGCCGGGCAAAAAGAAGTAGGCCCCCCCGCGGACACGGACAAACGGGCGCGGGCGATCGATATAGTGGTTGGTGGGCCGGTCCTGAATAGTGGCCACATCTCCGGCACAACTGAAATGCCCGAGCGGATCCGTACCGGCGTAAAGACCGCCGAAGTGAGTGTTGTTAAGCCATGAATGCTGGATCATCTCGAATTGCCCGGCGATGTCCGCATTGAGGGCAATGAACGAGATTCCCCGCGTCGCCTGTTTGCCGGCCGTCCTTCCTTCGGCGGTATCGAGTCTTTCTCCATATGGCCTGCCACGCCTGATGATGCGATGCATTTTTGAAAGCCGCAGAGCCGTATCGGCATCCGGTCCGATGGTGTCCCGTGGATTCGCGCGGCGGATGTGTGCACCAATCGGGCAAGCCATGCCGAAGCGATCCTCGAAATAGTAGAGAAAGTCGTTGCGCGGATCTGCCTCTGGCGGCCTCTCGATGGGAACCAGAGGGTGGCCTTCGCGCGTCCGCCCAACGAGCAGTGACGCAACTTTTTCCCGTGCGGATTCATCCGCCAGCCCATAGATGCGCTCAGCCGTCTTCGCAACGAATTCGTTGAAGGCGGGCACATCCTGTTCCAGTTGCCGGAAAACGAGGTACGTCCCGTTGCGACGAATGTCTCGCGTTGCGCTGTCCTTCGTAACGGAAACATCTGAGATGCTGGCACGACGCTCATTCTTGTAACCGAGGATGAACTCACCCGCCTTGACGAGGAGAATTCTCTTTTCCTCTTGGGTCAGCTTTTTGCCGTGATCAGCATCATCGGAATTCCTCCCGCGCTTCCTGCCGTTTGCCTTGGGCGATCCTTCGATCACCGGCTGGGAAATGCCGTCCTTGAATCCAAAGTGTTCTTTGCGATCGTCATAAATCCGGCCGTCGATAATAAGCGGATCGCCATTCTGTCGCGCTGTCGGCTCAGTACCGGCCATTGCATTGATCTCCGCCTCGACCAGAGACAGAAGCTCCGATTCGCCGGCAGCATAGAGCAACAGCATTCCGTCGATGTCGCGCCTCTGCGTCCAGCCGCCCCACTCCCAGAATTCCGGCGAGCTGTCACCCAGGTCTCCAAGAATGTTCGACCGGCGTGGAAACTTCGTTTCCGCCGTCGGCTTCGGCGCCATTCCTTCGAGAAATTCGAGAGAGAAACTGTGCAGCACGCTGTCACTGACGCGGAGATGCTCCAGACCATGCGCCGTCAGCGCCAGGTTTACCGCCTGTTTGCTGCCGCGATCCGTCGCGCGTGTCAGGCGATCGGCCAGCAGACCGAGCCATCGCTTGGCGGCATCGACCTCGCCGGGCACAAAGTGCCAGAAGAGGTAAGCGGAAAATGGCAATCCTGCATATCCGCTCAGCACGAGCCTCTGAACGTCATCCCACTCGATCTTCTCCATGGCACGTACCCGTATCAGAGGCTTCGAAAGATCGTGTCGATCTCACCATAGTTCAGGGGTCTGAACAGCGATTGTCTCAGCTCCGTATTTGCGTTGATGTTGACAACGCTGAGCATGGGGTATGCGCCATACCAGACGATCGTCTCGACCTGGCTCTGACGCACATAGGCCTTGAAAGGCTGTTCGGCCTGCGCGCCCTTCCAGAACAGGAATTTCGACGCGGGAAAGCCGTACGATTTGCCCCCGGCTGTGACGAATGTATTCGACCAGATGGCGTTCAGACCCTTCACTGCCGCCAGATCGATGAATTCGTTGAGATAGCTTTCCCAGGCCCCGCCATAGTTATCGAGAAACAGGAGCCGCTTGCCGCCGTCGATCATCACCCAGCGGGCCGACAGGATCGTCGGTATCCCGCCAAGCTCACCGCGGTTGAACCAGAAGCGGGACAGCAGGTTGATAACAAACAGTGCAATGCGCAGCAGCCAGCACCGGATGAAGCCCGGCTTCACGGACGTTATGCTCGCGAGATGATTTTGATACCTGTTGATCCCACCTTCTTCACGCGCGTACTTTCGGGCGTTCTCCCGAGCCCGTGCGATGAGTTCGGCGGGCTCCGAAAGATTTCGCGTGTCCCTGATCTCCAGCGTTCGTATGATCCCAAAAAGGATGAGCCCGAGGGCATAAAAGGTCAGAATGCCAATGAGTCCGTATGTCACAATTACGAAGACAGCAAATACGGCTGAGCGCGCAATCGCCTCGATCTGGCTGCTGACGGTAAACGGCATATGACGCACGATGAGCAGAACGCCGATGGCTGCCACAACGACCATTGCGAACCTGTCGATGTCCAGCAACAACCGGCGCACATTCTCGCGAACGGTATCGTACGGCCGAAGCTGGACAGCAAGCTTCAGTGACGTTGCCCAATAATTCAGGACCACCAGGCAAAGGCAGACCAGGATCAGACGCCAGATGGTCGAAGCGGCCATTGCCAGTGAAGCGCCAATGCCCGGTTGATTTGCCTCAACTCCTGCCGAGCGAACCGCG
>Ga0233443_1001816_pt1 | contig 17615 bp, 17 predicted proteins | sample SI_123_September_2_FD_182784 | JGI IMG/M metagenome (GOLD analysis project Ga0233443, IMG submission 182784) | Seawater microbial communities from Saanich Inlet, British Columbia, Canada - SI_123_September2016_200_MG | ecosystem: Environmental > Aquatic > Marine > Inlet | place: Canada: British... | reverse complement strand
AAGACCTGATTTAACTCCTTTAGAAAAATCTAGTGAGGCAGTAGGCTCCATTCTTAAAAAAGGTGATATTGTTATCTATGAATCAACAGTTTATCCAGGCGCTACTGAAGAGGTTTGTGTGCCAATTCTTGAAGAGCAGTCTGGCTTGATATTCAACAAAGATTTTTACTGTGGCTATTCACCTGAGCGCATTAATCCAGGGGATAAGGAGCATCGTGTAACCACCATTAAAAAAGTAACGGCAGGATCAACTCCTGAGATTGCTACTGAAGTTAATGAGCTGTACCAAGAGATTATTGTTGCCGGTACGCATAAGGCGAGTAGTATTAAAGTTGCTGAAGCTGCTAAGGTTATTGAAAACACTCAAAGAGATGTAAACATTGCCCTTATTAATGAGCTTGCGCTTATCTTTAATAAACTAGGTATTGATACAGAATCAGTTTTAGAGGCTGCAGGCACTAAATGGAATTTTTTACCATTTAGACCAGGATTAGTAGGAGGGCACTGTATTGGTGTTGATCCATACTACCTAACTCATAAAGCTTTAGAGGTTGGTTACAATCCGGAGATGATTCTTGCAGGTCGTAGACTGAACGATAGTATGGGCTCTTATGTGGCAGATCAAGTGTCAAAACTCATGACTAAGAAGCGCATTCACGTTGTGGATGCAAATGTATTAATCATGGGTCTGACATTCAAAGAAAATTGCCCTGATATCCGCAATACTCGTGTAGTAGATTTAGTTGAAGAATTTGAGAGTTTTAATTGTAATGTAGATGTGTATGATCCATGGATTGATAAGGATGAAGTTATACATGAATATGGCTTTAAGCCAATCGATCAACCGGTAGAAGATAAATATGATGCAATATTGTTAGCAGTTGCACATGATGAGTTTAAAGAATTATCATTAGAACAAATAAAAGCCTTTGGCAAGGACAATCATGTACTTTATGATATTAAATATTTGCTTAAAGCTAATGAAGTAGACGGAAGACTGTAAATGACTAAATACGAACAACTACAAGAATATTTAAAAGATAATCAAAGCACCTGGTTAGTTACTGGTGTTGCTGGTTTTATTGGCTCTAATTTACTAGAGAATCTTCTAATCCTTAATCAAAAAGTAGTGGGCCTGGATAACTTTGATACTGGTCATCAACATAATATTGATCAAGCAATCCAAGATGCTAATAATGCCACTGGTAATGACTTAAGTAGTAATTTTAAATTTATCAATGGCGATATAAGAGAGTTGAGTGATTGTAAAGAAGCGTGCAATGGTGTTGATTATGTTTTGCATCAAGCAGCATTGGGTTCAGTTCCTAGATCAATCGAAGATCCTATTAATACTAATAGAGCAAATATTGATGGCTTCTTGAACATGCTAGTTGCCAGCAAGGATGCCAATGTAAAAAGATTTGTCTATGCCGCATCAAGCTCTACCTATGGAGACCATCCAGATCTACCAAAAGTAGAAGATAAGATTGGTAATCCTTTGAGTCCTTATGCAGTAACTAAAGTTGTTAATGAGCTTTACGCAAATGTATTTGCAAAAACCTATGGATTTAAAACCATAGGATTGAGATACTTCAACATCTTCGGCAAAAGACAAGACCCTAATGGCGCCTATGCAGCAGTTATACCAAAATGGGTATCAGCTATTCTAAATAAAGAAGATGTGTTTGTTAATGGCGATGGTGAAACTAGTAGAGATTTTTGTTATATTGACAATACAGTGCAGATGAACTTATTGGCAGCCACTACTGATAAGGATGAGGCTACTGATCAAGTATATAATGTTGCTCTTAATGATAGAACAAGTTTAAACAAACTTTACCAAATGATTGAGGAAAGATTAATCCAAAGAACACAAGGGTTAGAAAAGAAAGGACCGATCTATCAAGATTTTAGAGCTGGAGATGTTAGACATTCTCAGGCTAATATAGATAAGGCGCAGGCATTATTAAATTATCAACCAAAGTACATGATATCCGAAGGGATGGATGAGGCGATGGATTGGTATATAGAGTCTATTGTTTAAAAATTTTACATTTGGAAGGAATTATATGAAAAAAAAAATATTAGTGACAGCTCCATTGGATTTCTTGGAGGATTTAAAACAAACTATTGAAAATGAATTTGATTGCCATTATTCATATCAATCAACAAAAGATCAAATAAAAGAGATATTGTCAAATAATAGATTTGAAGCATGGTTGGTGGCCCCATGTCCTACATATTTCGTTGATAGTGAATTAGTGGATTTATGCCCTACATTAAAAATAATTTCAACTCCATCAACTGGAACAAGCCATATAAATGTAGATGAAGTGAAAGAACGAAATATTCAGATTTTTGCCTTAAAAGGCACAGATGTAGTTGAGAATATTTTTGCTTCGTCAGAGTTTACATTTAATTTACTTATTTCTACAATCAGAAAGACGCCTTATGCTTTTCAGGCGGTTAAGAGTGGAAAGTGGAGGGAGGTAGAAGGAAAGTATAGAGGGAGAGAGCTTAATGGCTTAACTATTGGTATTATAGGTTTTGGAAGGATTGGGGGGAATCTAGCAAAGTATTGTCAGTCTTTTGGGATGAATATTCTGGCGTATGACCCTTATATTAAGATAAATAAAAAAGATGTTGTTCAGTGTAGTTCATTACAAGATTTATTGTCCAAGGCTGATATTGTTTCTCCATGTGTTCATTTGGATAAGGATACTTTTCACATGATGAATGAATCGACATTCAGTCTTATGAAAGATGGTTCGTATTTCATTAATACTGCACGAGGCGATGTAGTGAATGAGAGTGATTTAATTGATAGTCTAAAGAATGGAAAAATTTTGGCTGCTGGTGTTGACGTGATTAGCAATGAATATCTTGGCAATAAAGACCTTCATCCTCTGATTAACTATGCGAAGGAGAATGATAATCTTATAGTAACACCGCACATGGCAGGACTTACCTATGATTCAGAAAGGAAAGCTCAGACGGCGGCTTATATGGCAATTAAAAAATGTTTAGGAGAATAGTTTATGTTATTTATAGCTGAAATTGGAATGAACCATAATGGTAATTTAGATCTTGCATTTGAATTAATTAAACAAGCTAAATTGTCTGGAGCAGATATTGCTAAGTTTCAATTAGGTTGGAGAGATGGAGAAGGTGAAATAAATCAAATAGGGTTGAGAGAATTGGAGCAATTAAGAGACTGGTGTGATTATTTCGACATAGAATTTATGGTATCAGTTATTACAGATGAAGCTTTTAATTTGGCAAAAAAAATAAACTTAAAGCGATACAAAATAGCATCTAGAACAGTGAAAGATAATATTCAATTGGTAGAGAAAGTGATCAATGAAGGGAAAAATACAATTATTTCGCTTGGAATGTGGAATGGTGATGGATTGCCAATTATGAATAAAAATATAGATTATTTGTGGTGTAAATCAAAATATCCAGCAACCCCATGGGATTTGATTAATATGCCAAAGGACTTCAGTAATAGTCCATATACTGGGTATAGTGATCATTCTATGGGTATTGAAATTCCGTTAATTGCGATTTCTAGAGGTGCTTCAATTATAGAAAAACACTTCACACTAGATAGGTCAGACACAACCATAAGAGACCATGCGTTGAGTGCAACACCTGATGAATTTAGAACATTAACAGCGCTTGGAAGAAATATATATAAGAATTTAATTATAGGAGTGTAAATTTTTCTAAAGACTATGGTCGTTATAAGTAGTTCGTACGGAGATATACTATAAATGAAAAATAATGAAATAGAATTTGCCGCAATAATAGTGGCAAGGTTGAGCTCAACTAGATTGCCTCAGAAAAATATATTGCCAATTGTTGGAAAGCCAATGGTTCAGTTATTAATTGAGAGGGTGTCAACTTCAAAGAATATTAACAAGGTAATTATTGCAACTAGCGATCTACCCTCTGATGATCCACTACAGGATGTTGCGGATAATATCGGCATTCCTTGTTATAGAGGGCCGTTGGACAACATCATGGAAAGAATTATTTTGACTGCAGATAAATTTAAGATATTAAATATTGTGGAGATCCTTGGAGATAATCCACTAGTGCATTCAGATATTATTGATGATGTAATTGACTTGTATAAAAAAAATGATTGCGACTATGCTGCAAATATAACAAATGAGTATGGAAATACAGGAAAAAATCTCCTAAAATTTTCAGTTGGTTTAAGGGTTCAAGTATACAAAACAGAGGTTGCAAAGCGCTACCGTGAATATCCAGAATGGATAACAGAACACAAACACCCTACCTCTTTTATATTTGAAAATCAGTCGGACTTTAGGCTAGCTTTTTTAGAAGCCAAGGGTAAATGGTCTTTTATGAATCGACCGCATTTAAATTTCGCGGTTAATTATGAAAAAAATTTTTCTCTTGTTAAAAAAATATTTGAGGCCAACTACAATAATTGTAGTAATTTCCCATTAAATGAAGTTTATGATCAACTTGACAGAGATATTAATTTGTATTCTTTGCTTGGGGCAGAGAAAATATCTGATTCTTTCTAAAACAAAACTCTTAAATCATGACTCAGAAATTAGTTAGCATTTATATTGTAAATTATAATTATGATCAATATCTTGATCAGTCGATTCAGAGTGTGCTAAACCAAGACTTTGACAATTATCATTTATTGATTATTGATGATGGATCAACAGATAATTCTTATGAAGTGTTAGAAAAGTACAAGGATGTGAAAGGTATAGAGGTGATTTTTCAGAAAAATAAAGGACTTTTGGTTACTAATAATATTGCCCTTAAATTGAGCCAAGGAAAGTACATAATACGTTTAGATGCTGATGACTATCTTGAGTCTAGCGCATTAAGAATAATGTCCCAACAATTAGAGGATAAGCCAGAATTGGCTTTAGTTTTCCCAGATTACTGGAATGTTAATGAGGAAGGGAGAATTCTTGATCAAATACGTCGTCATGATTTTAGCAACGAAGTTACTCTTTTCGATATACCTGCTCACGGTGCGTGCACAATGATTCGACGCGAAGTATTGCAAGATTTAGGGGGTTATGATGAGAATTTCACAAGGCAGGATGGTTTTGATTTATGGTTAAAGGTTGTGCATAAATTTAAGGTTTCCAATATCAATAAGCCGCTATTCTATTATAGACATCACGGCAGTAATCTAACAAACAATGAAGAGCTACTTCTTGAGACTAGAGCTGAAATTATTCGTAAGCACGTACAGGTGAGAAAAATTAAAGATGTAAAGGTTTTGGCGATAATTCCATTACGAGGCAGTCAAATTGATATTAGAAGCTTTCCACTTGAATCTCTAGGGAGTAAAAATCTCATTGATTGGACAATTGATTCAGCTCTAGAAAGTACTGAGGTTGATGAAGTGGTGGTTACCACTCCCGACAAAGAAACTATTGACCATGTAAAAATTACATATGGTAACCAGGTAATATTACACCAACGAAACCCTGAGCTTGCATCTATAAATACCGATATTTATTCTACAATTTCAAATGTTCTAAAAGAGATTGATAATAAACCTGATTATATCCTTGTGTTGAATATTGAAGCACCATTCCGATCTGCCATGTATATAGATAAGTCGGTGCATGTAATGCAACTCTTTGACGTGGATATTGTGATAGGAGTGCAGATGGATGATAACATGTTTTTTGTACATGATGGAAGTGGACTTAAGCCTTATTTGAAAGATGAAAATACAAGACTTGAAAGAGATAATCTTTTTAAAAAAGTAGGTGGAATTACACTTATAAATCGAGAATTTTTGGAAAAAAGAACAAATATTATTGGTGGATTTGGTGGGTGTATTGGACATATAAATTTAGATCAAAGATCGGCTTTTGTTATTAATACTGAGCTTGACTTGAAAATTGCTAGAGCATTAGTTGGAGATATATGATAAATAAATATAAACCAATAATAAAAGATAGGTTTAAAGATGATTATTTTGAGAATCGAATTGGTAACGACCCATTAAGAAGTAGGCAGTTTAAACTAGATTCTAGATTCATCAAGAGATATGTATGGGGCGGAAATCTTTGTGATGTGGGATGCTCAACTGGAGAATTTATACGAGCCATAAAATTTCCAGGCGTCTCGTATGGTATGGAAATTAATGATTACGCTAAAGATCTTGCTAGTGACGTAATATCATTCGAGAAGAATATATTTACTGATGAGTTATTCTTTGATTTGGTTGTTTTTAGAGGAACTATACAGCATGTAGATGAGCCATTTCATATGATTAAAAAAACCTTTTCCGCTCTAAAGCCTGGTGGGTATGTTGTGTTTTTAGCTGTCCCTAACTCTAACTCTCATTTTTTTCGCGCAACTAAGACACTACCATTTTTAGTTCAACATTTAAATTTTTATATTCCCGATGATTTAACATTTCCAAATGCTTTGAAAAACTATGGATTTACTGATATTGTAGTAGAACATCCCTATCTTGACACTCCATATGTTAGTTTTATTGCAGATCATATGAAGTTTATTGTTAATTTTCTGACAAGAAGAATGATATTTAAGCATGCCTTTTGGAAGAGCTCTATGTCTATTGTAGCAAGACGACCTGAATGATAACTGGCAAAGAGATTCATAATCTAGCACGTAGATTGTGGCGTATTAATCGTTCTATTACTGGGGATGGGAACAGGTTAACCTTGGATATATTAAAAGAAATATGTCCAGAAATGAAAATCTATGAAGTTCCATCGGGCACGAAAGTATTTGATTGGACTGTTCCAAATGAATGGAATGTAAAAGAAGCTTGGATTAAGGATCCATCTGGTAATAAGATCGTTGATTTTGAAGAGTGTAATTTACACCTAGTTGGATATTCTATACCTGTACACAAAACAATTAATCTTAAACAGCTTCAGAATCATCTACATTCTAGGCCAGATCTCCCAAGTGCTATTCCATATGTAACCTCCTATTATAATCATTATTGGGGTTTTTGTCTTTCAGATCTACAAAGGAGATCTTTATGTAAAGGGGAGTATGAGGTGTATGTAGATTCAGAATTAAAGAATGGATCGCTAACCTATGGAGAAATTTTATTAGAAGGGGAAAGTAAGCAAGAAATATTTTTATCTACATATATTTGCCATCCAAGCATGGCAAATAATGAGCTTTCAGGGATGACAGTTACAGCTTACATTGCCAAATGGCTGGCCTCATTAAAACAAAGACAGTATAGTTATCGTATAATTTTTATCCCTGAAACGATCGGCTCATTAACTTATCTGAATAAAAATCTAAAAAAGATGAAAGATAACATTATTGCCGGGTTTAATGTATCGTGCGTTGGAGATGATAGAATGTATTCTTACCTCCCTTCTCGTTCAGGTAATAGTTTAGCTGATCAAGTTGCTAAACATACACTGAAGTTTACTTCACCTGATTATCGTACATTCTTATGGAATGACAGGGGTAGTGATGAACGGCAATATTGCGCCCCTGGTATAGATTTGCCAGTGGTTAATATGGCACGCACCAAGAGTAAGGAGTATCCTGAATATCATACATCATTAGATGATCTAGATAATGTAGTAACTCCTACTGGTTTACATGGTGGATTTAAGATGATTTATAAAGCTATAAAGTCGATTGAGTCTAATTGCTATCCGCAGGCAAGTGTACTGGGAGAGCCTAATCTTGGAAGTCGCGGTCTTTATCCAACACTAGGAGCTACAAAAAAAATAGACAGCGTTCATACTCTAAAAAATATTCTTACCTATTCTGACGGAAAGACAAGTCTGTTGGAAATTGCTGAAAAGTGTGACGTGTTTATTTTAGATCTATTACCTACAATTAAGATACTTAAAGAGAGGAATCTTTTAACTATTCATAATAGTCCAGTGTTTAATTTCCCAAATTCCATAAATATGCCCGAAGCACCATGAAATACTTTAAAGAGATTTACTTCCTTTTGGGTAATGACAAGAAGAAATTGCCAGCGCTGCTGGCAGTATTTTTTCTTGTTGCCATGTTGGATGCAATAGGTATTAGCCTTATTGTTCCGTATATATCAATAATAGTGGACCAAGAGTCGATAAATCACAAATACATTCAGTATTTAATTAATAATTTTAACTTGCCATCCGATCAACAAGACTTGGTAGTTTTAGCAAGTTTTTTATTAATATTGATGTTTTTGTTTAAAACAATTGGTTCGATATTGACTGCTTATATTATTGAAAAATTTTCAAATAATATTCAACTAAGGTTGAAAAAAATATTAATGAAATCTTATCAAGGCCTTCCTTATACAACCTACTTAAAGAGGAATAGTGCTGACTATATAGTCTCAATTTCAAGTTTAACTGCGCATTACTCAAACAGGGTTATTCTTCCATTATTACAAGCTTTAAGTAATTTTATATTAAGCATAGCAATTATAATAACTCTTGCAATTATTAACTATAAAGCTTTAATTTTGGTCTGTAGTATATTTTTAATAATTGCTTATGGATATGATTTTTTATTTAAGAAGTATTTAGGAATTCTTGGTGCAAAAGTTAATAAAAATTCTTCCAAAACGATCCGGGCAATTCATGAGGGGATTGAAGGATTAAAGGAGATACGAATTCTTGGTAAGGAAGGTTATTTTTATAGGATAATGGAAGAATCATCAAGAGTTATTGCTGATTGTAATACCAAGTCTACGGTTGTAGCTATTGCGCCAAAGTATATCATTGAATTTGTAGTAATCACACTCATCGCATCAACTATTTTATATACTACAGCTTCTGGAGTAGATATAAGTACTATTGTTCCCGTTATGGCGGCATTTTCAGTGGCAGCATTAAGATTTATACCTATAATTACCATAATAATTTCTAGCGCTAACTCCTTGCGTAAAAATAGAAATAGCGTATCAAGACTCTATAAAGATATTAATGAACTGAGCGAGTTTAAATATATAGAAAATATTATTAAAAAAACTAGAGCTAAAAATATTGGGACCTTTAGCTCATTAACATTAAAACAAGTTAGCTTTTCATATCCAGATACAAAAAATGATTCATTAATAAGTGTTTCCATGGAAATCAATGCAGGTGAATCTATTGGAATAATTGGATCCTCTGGGTCTGGAAAGACGTCATTAATTGATGTCATGCTATTTTTACTTAAGCCGAGTCTTGGTAAGATATTTTTTAACGGTGTTTTAATGGATGATGTGGTTCATGAGTGGCGCAAGCAGGTAGCATATTTACCACAACAGGTTTTTCTTATTGATGGTACGTTGCAGCAGAATATTGCTTTAGGTGTTAATCATAAAGATGTGAACCATCAATTAATAGATAAAGTAGTAGTTCAATCAAGATTATCCGAACTTGTAGGTCAGTTGCCAGATGGTATAAACACAATGATTGGTGAAAGAGGTGTACGAATATCTGGAGGCCAGAGACAGCGAGTAGCACTTGCTAGAGCTTTATATCACGAAAGAAACGTCCTTATTATGGATGAGTCAACAAGCGCTTTAGATAATGAGACCGAGAGTGAGATAATTAAAGAAATTGAACTACTTAAAGGCTTAAAAACCATGGTTATTATTGCTCACAGGTTAAGTACATTACAACACTGTGATCGTATATATAGATTGAAAGATGGCAGACTACTTGAAGAAGGGACATATAGTGATGTTATCGAATCTTCTAATAAGAAGGCTAAATAATGATCGCTATTAATATTATTAAAAAAATTGAAAATTTTTACAATGCAGTTCCTATGTTATGGGCAGTTAAAATTATTTCTTTTTTTTTTGGGTTAAGGTGTTTTGATATAATAAATAAAGCACCTCTTAAGGGGTGTCGAGAAAAACTATTGAGAGCTGAACTAAGACTTGGCTATGAGAGTAATTTTAATAGGATGCAGTTGAAGACAGCATATGTATACCGCATTAAATACTTTATTGCTGTATATTTAGGTGTAATTACAGGAGATCGCAAGAAAGCTAAATTGTATTTAGATATAGTTTCAAAGCCAGATTTTATTGATGCAATTAATCTAACTTCTGAATTAAGAGATGCATTGCACGCTCTAAATGGTAATAGTTCAGCACTTATAGAAATCAATTTTAAAAATAGAATGCCAATAGGGCGTACACTTGTTTGCGGACCTAAACTGGACATTTTTAGAATAAATTTTTCTAAGTTTGACACACTAGTATTCCTAAAGCCACCACCAGAAGGTCTTGATACTCATAACCTTAGGGTTGTACTTATTCTTAATAATTTTTGGGTGAAAAATAGAAAAAACTCTATATTAAAGTGGATATTAAATAATCCAACTTCAATAGTTATCTCGCCAATTGACATAAACTCGGTATACGTAAGAGATCCAGAATTCAATAATATGCCAAATTCACTTCTTGGCGTAAGTCCGATGGGAATGCAGAGGGCAATTATCATTTTAGAGAAAAAATTTAATATACAGGAGTTAATGTTAGATGGATTTGATTTTTCGTTGTCTCGATCCCCTTACAACGTATCATATCCATCGGCAATGTCTGAAATTTTTGGCACTCAAAATAAAGCTATAATTTATACAAATAAGGGGCATGATTTTGTTTTTAACGTCCTCCTAACACGTGAATTGGCACGAAATTTTATTCATATCAAGGGTGATGTTATCAAATTAAGTAATAAGAACATTGGGGAGTTGATGAATATTTTCCATAGCATTTATATATGAATTACGGAGTAAGACAATGAGTAAGTTACACCCATCTGGTGAAATACTAATTAATGAAAAGAGAATTGGCAAAAAGCATCCAGTCTACTTTATAGCTGAAATAGGGTCTAATTTTGATGGTGACTTAAATCGAGCAAAAGATTTAATATATATGGCAAAAGACGCCGGCGCAGATGCGGCAAAATTTCAGCACTATACCGCCAATTCCTTGGTTAGCGCCAGTGGGTTTGAAAAAATTGGTAATAAAAATTCACACCAGTCAGCGTGGTCTGATTCAGTATATAAAACTTACGAGAATGCTTCTTTAGCGGCTGAATGGACGGGTGAATTGGAAAAGACGTGTAAAGAGGCGGGAGTGGCATTTCTCACAAGTCCATATTCATTTCCTTTGGTAGATTTTGTCGATCAATATGTTCCGGCGTATAAGGTTGGTTCTGGTGATATAACCTGGATAGAAATCATAAGACGCATGGCCTCTAAAAATAAGCCTATTATATTAGCTACTGGCGCCTCTAGTATGAGTGATGTGCATCGCGCAGTAGATGCAATTTTAGAAACAACTTCAGATATAATATTACTTCAATGTAATACAAACTATACAGCAAGCCAGAAGAATTTCCCTCATTTACAGTTAAATGTTATTCCAGAATTTGAAAAAAAATACCCAGGAATAATCACCGGCCTAAGTGATCATATGCCAGGACATGTTCCTGTATTGGGGGCTGTGGCACTTGGGGCAAGTGTTATAGAGAAGCATTTTACAGATTCAAATGATAGGCCTGGCCCAGATCATTCCTTTGCGATGAATCCAGAATCTTGGAAAGAGATGGTTGACAGAGTTAGAGAGTTAGAATTATCTTTGGGTGATAATTGCAAGAAGATTGAGGAAAATGAGCAGAATACAGCCATTGTCCAGCGTCGAAGTGTATGTGCAGCAAAGAACTTATCATCAGGTACAAGAATAAAAGAACAAGATTTAACTGTATTAAGGCCATGTCCATTAGATGGAATTCCTCCTTTCGAACTGAGTAGTTTAATTGGTAAAAAGTTAAAGAGAGGCGTTTGTCACGGCGAACATATAAAGCGTGAAAATTTAATTTAATATATAAAATAAGGAAGAATATTTAATGATAGCTAAAAACTCTAGGATACTTATTACAGGTGCATGTGGATCAATTGGTTCAGCAATGGTAGAAAGGTTACTTGGTGATGGACATGTAGTTTGTGCCTTTGATCAAAGTGAGGATGGTCTTTTTAAATTAGATCAAAAGTTCAGATCTAAATATAAGGATAATTTGAAATTATTCGTTGGAAGTGTTAGAGACGAAAAAAGGCTGACACAAGCGTTTGAAAATATTAATATTGTTTTTCATTGTGCGGCGCTTAAGCATGTTTACCTTTCTGAATATAATCCTTTTGAAGCAATGCAAACAAACATTGTAGGGACGAATAATGTTATTAGCGCGGCGATAAAAACTAACGTTGACCGAGTGGTATTCACAAGTAGTGATAAAGCTGTTAATCCATCAAGCACTATGGGAGCAACTAAGCTTCTGGGTGAAAGAGTTATAACAGCTGCCAATCATTATGCTGGAAAGCATAAGACAAGATTCTCAAGTGTTAGATTTGGAAATGTTTTAAATACTAACGGGTCTGTATTGCATATTTTCAGAAAACAAATAAGCAGTAATTTGCCATTAACAATTACTTCTGAAGATATGTCGAGATTTTTTATTACTATGGATCAATCTATAGAGCTTTGTTTACATGCTGCAAATAAAATGATAGGTGGTGAAATATTTGTAATGACTATGGGGTGTTGTAATATTATAAGCTTAGCAACAGCGATTTGTGCCAGTAAACCATTGAAGTATGAATTAATAGGAAATAAATCTGGTGAAAAGTTGTACGAAGAGCTAGTGACAGAGAGTGAGTGTCAGCGTACAGTTTGTCAAGGTAGTGTTTACACCATTGTGCCAGATACACTTGACATGATGCCTGCCGAAATTGTCAAAAAATATGAAAAATTTTATGGTGATATCCCTAAACTTGCTGAGCCGTTACGATCTGATAAAAACATGTTAACTACATCTGAAGTATCTTTTATGCTTCAAGATAATGACCTACTCTAAAGGTGGATCCAAAAGTATTATGAAAATTCCATACACATTTTCAGATAACAATGCACATTATGCATATCTAAAAGAATCATATAACAAAGTAGGCAATCAAACATGGGAGAATGATGATTTTATGGATTCATCACTTGATGTTTCTAGAAATTTATTTACTGAAAAAAGCCTAGAGTTAGGTATTCCAGAGCCAAAAAAACTGGAAGTTTACGCACTACTTTCTGGGCTACCTTTTAGTAAAAAAATTATTAACAAGTTGGTTTCTGTTCAACATGATATTGATAAAGTTTTAGACGGCGGACTTAGGTACTGGGTATTGCCATTAAATTTTGGAGTAGAGTATTGTGTTTTTAAGTGGCCAGATGAGGTTTGGAAAGACAAGTCAAGAATTTTGTCTATTAATAAAGAGCTTTCAATGTTAAATTGTTCATCATTTCAATTTTTTATTCATGGAATCCAAATCAATCCAGATGGTTGTATTGTTGCTAAAGGCTATGATGAAGGAGGGATGATTTTTAAAACTCGTGAGCAATTAAAAGCCAATTTAAAATTCCTTCCCAAGAAGCAATCTGGCTGGGTGCATATTCCTATAGGGAGAATTTTAGAGCCAATAGGAGTGAAAAATTTTTTAGCATTAGAGGTTCTGATTAATAAGATGTTAGATACTTTTATCGTTTCAGATGTAATAAATTCAATGAAATTTGTACATGAGACTCGTTGGTACATGGAGAAAAAAACGATTTTAAAAGAGTTGGAATTAAATTAATTTTAAAAATAGGGATAGATATGAATTATACAATTGTTAAAGATGATATTGAGAGTATAGACTCTTGCCCAATATGTGAGTGCAGTGAGGTTATTCTTGTTGCTAGAGCTAAAGTGCTTAATGTGGAGTACTTTAGAACATGCTGTTGCGAAAATTGTGGCTTTGTATTCAGAGATAGAAGGCCAAAATTAGACTGGTTTATGAGAAACTGGAATTTAAGAGATGAAACTCAAGTAAATAATAAGATTAATTTTATTAATGAAAAAATAGAAGATGATAGAGTGCAACGGTATCTTGAAACAGCTCGCTTTTTTTAAAAAGTTTTAAGTTCCCATAAAATTATTGACATTGGTTGTGGAACTGGAACGGGATTAAAATCCTTTGAGGAAGAAGGATTTGAAGTTACTGGTATAGAGCCTGACTCATCGCGTGCTAGAGTTGGAAGAGAGCGTTATGGCGTAAAGATAATTGAAACAACTGTAGACGAACATAGCTTAGAGTCTCAAACTTATGATATTGCGACATGTCTTCATTCATTAGAGCATTTTCATTATCCACACAAAATCATGGAGAGTATCACTCGTTTAGTTAAAGATGGTGGATATGTTTATATAGAAGTACCAGATTTTACGGGATTTGTAACTGATTGGAATGATGCTATTTTTTTAGCACATTTAAACAATTTTTCTGAAAACAATCTCATTCTTCTGGGTTTAAAGGTTGGCTTGAAGCCTGTTTTCCGAACTTTCCCAAAGTCCTCTGGTCTAACACATTTGGGAATTCTTTTTTGCAAAGATGGTGATAATAAACATAGAAAAGAGAAATATTTAGAATCTAAAGCTGTGCTTGATCAATGCTTATATGCTAAGAGTGTTTATAGCAATGGTTTGATTGATAACTCTTTAAAAGAAAACAAAGTAGCTACGTATAACGTGCCTCAAATTAACGATATTAGTCTCTCTTATAAAGCATCTTTAGAAACGAAGGCTTTGGTTGAAGACAACTACCTTGCACGAAGCATAAAATATGATAAAAATAGCGGTGAGTTTATTATTAAAAACCCATCAGAAGCTGAATATACGAAAACAAAAGAACAAAGAGCAAAGAAAGGTTGTAAAAATAACATTATAGAGAATAATGTTATTTCAGAGATAGAGTATAAAATGTATTGATACTTTTTAGTTTAATGATTAACTTATTGGGTTGCGCTCTATTTAATGAATATAAATTTCTAAGTTAAACTAAAAATGGTTAACATGAGTATGATTCAAAAAAGGTAATTGTTCGGATTACACCTCTACGGAAACTTTTTTTGGTACGTTTAAAACAGAACATGTAAATCATAAGTATTATAAAATATTCAAGAGGTACGATTAAGTTTGTTTTAATACACTGAAGAGTTTTATAATCGTATATACAGACACTCACACTTAGATCGCATATGTGATGAGAGAGAAGTTGCTTCTGTATCTTTAATTAATATATTTTCTATTTAATGGGTAAGTGGTAATTTATGCATATTAATAAACTTTTGTCGCTTAAAGGTAAAATTGCTGTTGTAATTGGCGGGGCAGGAAAGATAGGTTTCCCTATGGCAGAAGCGCTTGCTGAAGCAGGCGCTTTAGTTTATATAGCTTCTAGTCATGAAGATGGTTATGAGGAGGCTGTGAAAAAACTATTAGATGCTGGACTACAGGCACGCGGAATCCGATTAGATATGTCAGATGAAAAGAGTGTTTTACAGGCTCTTGAGATGATTAAAAAAAATAGTAAGATCCCAGATGTTTTGATTAATGCAGGTTGTAATCGTCCCATGCGAAAGTTTATGGAAGACAGTGTCGAAAATTGGGATCTTTCCATGTCTGTGAATGCTCGAGGTATTTTTGTTACTTGTAGGGCGTTTGCTAATGCAATGGTAGGCCAAGGGTCTGGTAGTATTATTAATATATCTTCAATTTATGGCTTAGTGGCGCCCGATATGAATATTTACGAAGGGTCAGATTTTGAAACTGAACCTGATTATCCTTTCATAAAGGGCGGGGTAATCATGTTTTCTAAGTATTTAGCATCTTATTATGCAAATCGTGGGGTTAGGGTAAATTGTATAGCTCCTGGTGGTTTTTTTAACAATCAGCCAGAGCCATTTTTGACTAAGTATACGGATAAAGTGCCGTTAGGACGTATGGCCTGTCACGATGACATGAAAGGTGCGGCATTATTTCTTGCATCAAAGGCGTCAGAGTACATAACTGGCCATGTACTGCCAGTGGATGGTGGCTGGACCATTACTTAAATAAATAGCAAGGATGGAGATATAATTTGAAAACTGTGATTATCGTGCAAGCTCGTATGGGCTCGAGTCGATTACCGGGAAAGATATTGGAAGAGGTAGCAGGGCAGCCTCTATTGATTTTTCAGTATGAAAGATTAAGTAGATCACTTAAAGCAGATCTAATAGTGGTAGCTACAACTACAAACCCATTAGATGATAAAGTGGAATCATTATGTAATCAGTTTGGTATTCAATGTTTTCGAGGGCCGGAGCAAGATGTTCTGCTGCGTTACCGAAATGCTGCAGAGGCTTTCGAAGCAGATGTAATAGTGCGTATTAATGCAGATTGTCCACTCATTGACCCAGTGGAAGTCGATCGGGTAATTGAGGCTTGGTTTGAGAGGCAACCAGATTTAGATTATGCTAGCAATATATTGGAAGAGACTTTTCCTATGGGTATGCATACAGAGGTTTTTTCGCGTACCGCTCTGAATCATGCAGAAAGTAATGCTTGTAATTTAGAAGAACGAGAACATGTAACACCTTATATTTATAGAAACCCAAACCTATTTCAACTTTATAGTATTGCAAATTTAGAGAATTTAAGTCATTATCGTTGGACTGTAGATTACCAGGAAGATTTGGAGTTCGTACGCAAGGTAGTCGAAGCTCTTGAATCTAATAAGAAAATTTTTAATATGATGGATGTAGTCAATTTACTTAAGGAGCATCCAGAGCTAATGAATATCAATAGTCAATTTAAGAAAAGTCAGAATTTACTATGACACCCCCTAAAGAAGTCACCAGATTGTTGAGTTTTAAAGATTTACAGTTAACGGATGAAGCGATCCTTAATCTAAGGTCTTTGTATGAAAAACTTTTAGAGTCTAGAGGTAGTCACAATGTAAGCTCTTTAGGTTCAATTTTTAACTTTTGGCTGTTTAATTTACAAATATCATTAACTTATAATGAAGGAATTCCAAAGAACACATTAAATCTACCTGCATACTTTTATCAATTTGACTGTATAAATTTAAAAGGTGGAAATGATCGTAAGTTAAGTCCTATGCCTATTTTATGGAAGAAGCTAATATGGTGGCTACTAACAAGAATACCCATTCCATATGGTGTTGTTCAAGGCGGCAGGTTAGGGAAATTAGGGTGGCTTTTAGAGGTATCAACATATTACAAGATTCGTTTTTCCGGACGCTTACTAATAAACAATATAAATGGAAGATAGATTATGGCAGTAAGAATCATAATGAAAAAATTAAAAAATAAGATCGAGACCTTTATAAACAGAATAATAATAGACAGTCAAATTAGTATGTTATTTTCAAATTTGACTATAAAGGATCGTAAAGATAAAAATATTGTCATTTTTTCAGGCATAGGGAAAATGTATATAACTCCTTTTGAGATACTTATATATCATTTACTGCGAATAAAAGGCTATAAGTTAAGTTATTTAATTTATAACAATGACATTCCAATCAATGAATTAATTACAAAAGAAGTCAAGATTTGGAAAAGTATTACAGACTTAATGGTGCTATTTATATTTGTAAAACTGAAAAACTTTTGGAAGAGAAGAGTTTCTTTTTGAAAGAGAATATTTTTTCATATGTAATGGATAGAAAAAGTTCTGTTGATATTGACGAAGAGATTGATTTTAAGATAGCGGAAGTAATCTTAA
>Ga0233443_1001814_pt1 | contig 17637 bp, 14 predicted proteins | sample SI_123_September_2_FD_182784 | JGI IMG/M metagenome (GOLD analysis project Ga0233443, IMG submission 182784) | Seawater microbial communities from Saanich Inlet, British Columbia, Canada - SI_123_September2016_200_MG | ecosystem: Environmental > Aquatic > Marine > Inlet | place: Canada: British... | reverse complement strand
GTGTCGTTCGTCTATGTCATCTTCGAGGACGGCACCGACATCTACTGGGCGCGGTCGCGCGTGCTCGAATTCCTCAACGCCGCGGCCTCGCGGCTGCCAGCCGGCGTGACACCGACGATCGGCCCCGACGCCACCGGCGTGGGATGGGTCTATCAGTATGCGGTGGTGTCGAAAGAATTGAACCTCGCCGAGACACGCACCATTCAGGACTGGAACCTGAAATTCGCGCTGGCCAAGGCTGAGGGTGTCGCGGAGGTGGCCAGCGTCGGCGGCTTCGTCAAACAATACAACGTCATCCTCGACCCGCAGCGCATGCGTGATCGCGGCATCACTATGCAGAAGATGCGCGATGCGATTCGCGCCAGCAATGCCGATGTCGGCGGCCGAACGGTGGAGCTGTCAGAGTTCGAATACGTCATTCGCGGCAAGGGCTATCTGAAGAACATCAACGACCTCGGCAACATCGTGCTGAAGACCAACAACGGCACGCCGGTTCTGCTGCGCGATGTCGCCCGCGTGGAACTCGGGCCGGACGAGCGCCGCGGCATCACCGAGCTCAATGGTGAGGGAGAGGTCGCCAGCGGCATCGTGCTGCAACGTTTCGGCGTCAATGCGCTTGACGTGATCGACAACGTCAAGAAACGCTTCAAGGAGATCGCGAGTAGTCTGCCGAAATCCGTCGAGATCGTTCCGGTTTATGACCGCTCCAACCTGATCAACGCGGCCATCGCCACCCTCAAGCATACGTTGCTGGAGGAAAGCATCGTCGTTGCCCTGGTTTGTATCGTCTTCCTGTTGCATGTCCGAAGTGCGCTGGTGGCGATCTTGATGCTGCCCGTTGGTGTGTTGATGGCGTTCGGCGCGATGAAGCTGCTCGGGCTGGGATCCAACATCATGAGTCTTGGCGGCATTGCGATCGCGATCGGCGCCATGGTCGATGCGGCCATTGTCATGATCGAGAATGCACACAAGCATCTGGAACGATCCGAACCGGGACAGTCAAGAGTCGATATCCTGATCGAGGCAGCATCGGAAGTCGGTCCCGCGCTGTTTTTCAGCCTGCTGATCATCACCGTGTCGTTCATGCCGATCTTCACGCTGGAGTCGCAGGAAGGACGGTTGTTCAGCCCGCTGGCCTTCACCAAGACATTTGCGATGGCTGCCGCGGCCTTGCTGTCGGTGACGCTTGTCCCGGCACTGATGATCATCTTCGTGCGCGGCAAAATCGTTCCGGAGCACAAGAATCCGATCAACCGCTTCCTGATCTGGATCTATCGGCCGGTGATCAAGGCTGTGATGCGCGCCAAGACCCTGGTGATCGTGCTGTCGCTCGCCGTTCTTGCAGTGACGATCTGGCCGGCTCGTCAGCTCGGCACCGAATTCATGCCGAATCTCAACGAGGGCATGCTGCTCTTCATGCCGACGACGCTGCCGGGTATTTCGGTGACCAAGGCAGGTGAACTATTGCAGATGCAGGATAGAATTATCCGGTCGTTTCCGGAGGTGGCGTCTGTCTACGGCAAGGCGGGTCGCGCGTTGACCGCGACCGATCCCGCTCCGTCGGAAATGTTCGAGACCATCGTCAACCTGAAGCCGAAGGAGGAGTGGCGGCCAGGCGTGACGGTTGACAGTCTGGTCGCGGAGATGGACAAGGCCCTGCAATTCCCCGGCGTCTCGAACGCATGGACCATGCCGATCAAGGCCCGCATCGATATGTTGTCGACCGGCATCCGGACTCCGATCGGGGTCAAGGTGATCGGCACCGATCTGGTTGAGATCGACAAGCTGGCCAGGCAGATCGAACAGGTGCTCAAGGCCGTGCCGGGAACGTCATCGGCTTATGCTGAACGCGGGATCGGCGGATACTATCTCGACGTCACACCCGACCGCGCTGCTCTGGCGCGCTACGGAATCATGATTCAGGATGTTCAGGATGTGATCGGGACCGCGCTCGGCGGCCAGACCGTCACGACGACGGTGGAAGGACGGCAGCGTTTCGGCGTCAATATGCGTTATCCGCGCGACATGAGGGACAGTCCGCAAGCCATCGCGAACGATGTCCTCGTTCCGATGCCCGGCGGTGGCGCAGTGCCGCTCGGAGAGATCGCCAAAATCGAACCGGCGCGTGGACCGACATCGATCCGCACCGAGAATGGCCAACTGGCGACCTATATCTATGTCGATATCCGCGACCGCGATCTTGGAGGCTACGTTGCCGACGCGCAGCAAGCCGTGCAGGCCAGTATCCAGTTTCCGCCGAGTTACTATGTGGTCTGGAGCGGCCAGTATGAATATCTCGAACGCGCCACCGCGCGCCTGAAGATCGTGGTGCCGGTGACGCTGCTCATCATCTTCATGCTGCTGTATCTCAACTTCCGCTCCATCACCGAGACCATGATCGTCATGCTCTCGCTGCCCTTTGCCCTGGTCGGCGGGATCTGGCTGATGTGGTGGCTCGGCTTCAATATGTCGGTCGCGGTCGTCGTCGGATTCATCGCGCTGGCCGGCGTCGCCGCCGAAACCGGCGTGATCATGCTGATCTATCTTAACCATGCACTGGCGGAGATCAAGGCGAGGCGTGACGCTGAAGGCCGGGCATTAACGCGTGCCGATCTTTACGATGCCGTCATGGTCGGTGCGGTGGAACGCGTGCGCCCGAAAATGATGACCGTCGTGGCAATCATGGCGGGCCTGCTGCCGATCATGTGGAGCACCGGCACTGGCTCGGAAATCATGCAGCGTATCGCGGTTCCGATGATCGGCGGCATGATCTCGTCCACGTTGCTGACGCTGATCGTGATTCCGGCAATCTATGGATTGGTTAAGGAAAGACGCCAGAGTTCTGTCGTCCAAGCGAGACGGCCGCAGAGCGACCCTCTCAGGTCTTGATGTGAGTAGTACCGATTCCCGTTTCGTAACGTCGAAATTGACGCAAACCGGTAGCAAAATATGCATAAATCGCCGCTCAAACCGATTCAAGCAGCTAAGAGAGTGCAGCATATCTCTTCCCTCGTAATCTCGGTTGCGGTTTCGTTGGTCGCCTTGCCTGGGCGAGCGGAAACTTTGCCGGAAGTATTGGTCAGGGCGTACCAGGGAAATCCGCAACTCAACGCCGCGCGTGCCGGTCAGCGGGCGACCGATGAGAACGTTCCACAAGCGTTGGCAGATTATCGCCCGCAGATCATGGCGAGCCTAAGCAGCGGACTGCAGGCGGTCCGCAATCTCTTGCCCGACAACTCCGCGCAGGGCGCAACGCTTCGTCCATGGACGATCGGCTTAACCGTTACGCAAACCCTCTTCAACGGCTTCAAGACTGTGAACAGCGTACGGGTAGCCGAAATTCAGGTACGCTCAGGTCGTGAAGCGTTGCGCAACGTTGGTCAAGGCGTGCTGCTGGACGGTGTTACGGCCTATATGGGTGTGCTTGCCAACCAGGCGCTGCTCGAAGCGCAGCGTACCAATGTCGCATTCCTGCGCGAACTCCTCGGCGCTACTCGCAAGCGCCTCGATGCCGGCGATGTGACGCCGACCGACGCAGCGCAGGCGGAAGCGCGCTTGAGTCGGGGATTGGCGGATCTCAACGCAGCAGAAGTTGCGCTCGCCGTCAGTCAAGCCGTCTACCATCAGATTATCGGAGAACGTCCGGTTCAGCTGGTACCGGCCGCAACGGTGGATCGCTTATCACCGTCCGGGCTTCCGGAAGCGACGAAAGCAGCGACGCGTGGGCATCCCGCGGTTCTTGCGGCGGGATTTGATGTTGACGTCGCCCTGACGATTATCAGTGTGGCGGAAAGCAGTCTGATGCCAACGGTGACGGTGCAGGGAAGCGTCAGTCGCGGAGTTCAGACTGATACGAATTTGGGTACAACGCGTATGGATCAGGCCTCAGTGATTGGCCAGATCGGGGTGCCAATTTACGATGGCGGTATGGCTGCGTCGCGGACCCGGCAAGCCAAGGAGTTGGCGTCGCAAAGCCGGATCGTCCTTGAACAGGTCAGAAACCAGTCGCGAACCGCGGTGGCGAGCGCGTGGGCAACCAACGAAGGAACCAAGATTGCGCTCACGGCTGCCGAGTCGGAGGTGCGAGCCGCCGGGATCGCTTTGCGAGGTGTGCAGCGTGAAGCACAGGCCGGCCAGCGCACGACGGTCGATGTCTTGAACGCACAACAGGATCTGACCAACGCACGCGCGCGCCAAATTCTGGCTCAGCGTGACCGGGTGATCGCGTCCTACACGCTGCTGAGCGCGACGGGCCGGCTCGATGTTCGGACACTGCGCCTCGATACGCCTGATTATCTGCCGGAGGTGCATTACCACCAGGTGCGTGACGCTTGGCATGGCCTGCGAACGCCCTCGGGACAGTGAATTCCTTGAGATCACCAACTGAGATGCAGGACGACCAAGTTAGCGAGTTCCACGATTTTTCGACACCAAGGCGCTGGTGTCTGTAACCAAACCAGGTAGACCGGCAAAATTAACGATATGACGCACGCTGACGATCAGCGAAATCGAACTGAAGGCGCTGATGCTTTCAAGCCTGGATGGCGACCTGACTTCGTACCGCGCGCTGCTTGAGCGATTGAGCCGCCGTCTACGGGCTTATTACAAAGGCAAACTTTCGGGAATTGGGAAAGGCGCGGCAGAGGCTGAGGATCTGGTTCAGGAAGCGGTGTTGGCGATCAACATCAGGCTACATACCTATGACCTTGCGGGGCCGCTTTCGCCATGGGTGAATGCTGTTGCGCGCTACAAGTTGATCGATTTCCCGCGTCGAAGCCGCAGGTCGCTCGCTGATGTGCCTATCGATGAGGCCGATCAGATCATGGCACATGACGACAACGTCGACGCCGAGAGTACATACGACGTCAGACGGATCTTGCAGCGGCTGCCGAAAAATATGCGATGCGCCATCGAGGCGGTAAAATTGGACGGACACAGCATAGCTGAAGCAGCAGCGATGTGGTGCTGGGGAAGCCGGCGCCGTGCGCCTCAAGCCCATTCTGCTTACCGCTCTGGCGGCCATGATCGGTGCCGCGACCGTTCTTCTCGATCCGATCTTTCAGGGCTGGCGATTTCGCTGCTGTTCGGTCTGGTGTCGTCGATCCTGACGGTGCTTGTGATTCCAGCTATCTACATCGCGCTTCGTGAACCTCACCGCAACTATCATCCAGCAAGTAAGGAAGTCTCGAATGGAAAAGAACTATTCCGAACTCACCAAGCGCATTTCCGCTGATTTGAGGAAATTGCGCAAGGATATACCCGATACCATGCAAGCGTTTTCGGCGCTCGCGCAGGCCGCCACGCGCGATGGCGCGTTGGACAAAAAGACGAAGGAATTGATCGCGCTTGCGATCGGCGTGGCCGCCCGTTGCGATGGCTGCATCGGCTTCCATACCGAGGCCTTGGTTAAACTCGGCGCCACCCGCCAGGAAGTGGAAGAGACTCTCGGTATGGCCGTCTATATGGGAGGTGGCCCGTCGCTGATGTACGCCGCCGATGCCATTTCCGCCTATGAACAGTTCGAGAAGGAGCTGACCGTTGCAGTCTGATCAACAGTAAACTGAGCGCATCACAATTCGCCAAAGCGGAATATCAATCCCACTGCTAGGTGCTGTGACTATCATCGCTGCCACTCATTCGGCCGTTGCTCCATTCAGTAGAACCGGCTCGCGTTTAGCTTCACGCCACTTTGGCGTGACAAAGTCACACCGGAGCTTGACCTACATCAACGACAAGAAATCCATTCCTTCATCAATGAAACTATAGGATTCCGCATGCAGGCGAAAAAAGGACCTCAATGGATTTCGATCACAGCGAGAAAGTTGAACGCTTGCGGTCGCAAATTGGCGATTTCATGCGCTTCCATGTCGAGCCAGCGAATCGGGAATGGCACCATGAGGTTGCTTCAGGACGTTATCCGGTGCCTCTCATCGAGCGGTTGAAGTCGCGCGCGTTCATGGAGGGGTTGTGGAATATATTTCTTCCCGGCCTCAAGGAGGATGAGCCAGGCCAGCGCCTTACCAATCTTGAGTATGCTCCGCTTGCGGAGATCATGGGGCGGGTTCACTGGGCATCCGAGGTGTTCAATTGCAGCGCTCCCGACTCCGGAAACATGGAGTTGCTGCATCTGTTTGCGACTCCTTCACAACGATCCCAATGGCTCGCCCCCCTGCTAATCGGGGAAATTCGCTCCTGCTTTGCAATGAGTGAACCGGATACAGCGTCATCCGACGCCAGGAACATCCGAACGACCATCCAGAGAGATGGCGACAGTTACGTGATCAACGGCCGCAAGTGGTTCATCACCGGTGCGCGTCATCCCAATTGCCGGGTCGCTATTGTCATGGGGGTAACCGGCGAGCACCCGTCGCATAGCTCGTTCGATCAGCATTCGATGGTTCTTGTACCGATGGACACACCGGGTCTCAAGATTGTGCGCAGCATTCCCATCATGCACTACAGTTCCCCCGAGGGACATTGCGAACTGTTGTTCCGGAACGTCCGCGTTCCAGTTTCGAATCTTATCGGTGAGGAGGGAAACGGTTTCAGGCTGGCCCAGGAGCGGCTCGGTCCCGGGCGCGTGCATCACTGCATGCGCACCATCGGCCAGTGTGAGTTGGCGCTTGAGCTCATGTGCGAGCGTTCGTTGGAACGACAGACGTTTGGGCGTCGTATCGCCGATTTCGCCAATGTGCAGGACTGGATCGCTGAAACACGGCTGGAGGTCGATCAAGCCAGGCTTCTGGTATTAAAGGCAGCCCACAAAATGGATCGTGAGGGCAATGCGGCGGCGCGCGTCGATGTTTCGGCAATTAAGATCGTTGCGGCCCGGCTTCAGACACGGGTTATCGACAGGGCCATGCAGGTGTTCGGCGCAATGGGCCTGACGCCAGATACACCGCTATCCTATCTGTGGACGTGGGGGCGCGCCCTGCGCTTTCTCGATGGACCCGATGAAGTTCATCTGCGTGTTGTTTCCCGAGCGGAACTGGCAAAAGCCAAAGCCAACAGCGGCAAAAGTGCACCCTATTTCGTGCCGCCTATCGGCTTTGAAGCAGGATGAGCGCGGCGGGTTCGATTTGGATCTCTTGCCGTATGGATGCAGCCACGGGCAAAGTACGTCCCCTAAAATCGAATTTCGCGGCTCCTCGAAAAATGCCGACGGCATCGACTTTTTTTTGCTATTCCGGCGTTCTCAAAATCGCGTACGCGCGATGATCGATGAACGGATCGTCGGGCCACCGCGGTCCACGGATCAGTACGAAGCACTCGCCGGTTTCGGCACGGGATCGACGGCGTAGGATGTCGGGAATCCACCGTGTAGAGGTGAGATGAGTGCCATGCGCGCTCTGGCGAATGGCCATTGCTTATCGCGACTCCAGTAGAAATCCATGCTGTTCCGAGATTCGTGGACAATCGCTCGCCTTGCCTCGCTCTCTTCGCGGGTGTCGGCAATAGCGATAATGTTGCCGCGCGCCACGCAGCGTACGGCTCCGCGGAGTGTCATCTCAGTCTCGAACACGACATCGGCTAACGGCATGCCGTAGGTAACGCGGCCAGTCTCGTCCTCGACGAGCAGTCGGCGTTCTTTCGTGTCGAACCAGACCTTCACGCGGCTCCCGATTGGCGGCGGATACTTAGCGACGTGAAAGATCTTGGGCTTCTCTGCTTTCAATGTGGTCCTTCCTCCGGGGCGGCATCTGGGCCCTTGTACGTAGATGTAGCGTCATTCCCTTTGGTGAGAGGGCGGGCCTTCTATCGGCACGGCGTACACCAAAATTCTCCCGTAGCATGTCAATGCGGTGTCCGGAAATTGTACATAGAAATTGGACAATCGGCCTCTCTCATCGAAGGGTGTGCTGTCACAATTCAGCCCTCCGATAGAACGTTGCGCCGCCCGGACGCCGGCGGCCTCGATCTCCCTATCCACCACCAGGCGATGCCGTCCCCGTTGCTTTGCCAGCGCGAGCGCCAACACTGTGTTTTGTGTGCGCGCTAGGCCGGTTGCCTGGCGAGTGCGAACAGGGACACGAATTCCCGCTCGAAGCGTTCGACCTCTTCGGTCGTCACGATGACAGCGGGACAGCGGTTGACCAGGTTCACGACGGTGATCGTCTTAAGGTGTCCGGCGGCGATCAGGCGGCGGACGGTGCCGCCGTGCATCTGCAGGCGGCTCTGCAAGTCGTAGGCGGTGAAGCCGTCGTAGTCGGCCCCGCGCACCAGGGCGCGGACTTCCTCGATGTCAAGCAGGAGAGACATGTAGCCGCGCTCGGAGGTGAGCTTTGAATTGCCAAGGCCCCGCCGTTTCCGACGAGGCCTCATCTGCTACCAAAGTACAGGACGTTTAATTAGGGGACGTACTATGCTCGGCCTGCAACGGATGACGAAGCTCTATCGCTAGGGCCGGACGTGATCATATTTTGATCCGGATCAACGCAACGATGCTCGGGTTAGGATTGAATGCAGAGTGTTCCGAGGGGCGCTCCGGCAAGGAACTGAGATACCGCAACTTTGCAACGGGGAAAGCGCGGTGACCCCTTGACCCTGATCCGGGTCATGCCAGCGAGGGGACGGGAATGCTTCGAGAACCATCTTCCTTGTGCGGAACATCTTCCGTCATTGTAATTGGCGCAGGCATCGCCGGTAGCTGGCAAGCGTTGCTGTTTGCGCATGCAGGCTACGATGTCACACTGCTCGATCGCGACAGCGCCGAGATGACCCAAGCGACCAGTCATTGGGCTGGCGGCATGCTGGCGCCCTGGTGTGAGGGCGAATCTTCTGAACCGCTGATCACGCGCCTCGGCGTTCGGTCGCTCGATCTGTGGCGTCAACATTTGCCCGAAACACCGTTCAACGGTTCTCTTGTCGTCGCTAATTCACGCGACCGCCCGGACTTCGAGCGCTTTGCAAAGCGGACGACCGGCCATGAACGCCTTGATGCCGGGGGTGTCATGAGCCTTGAGCCATCGCTGGACGGAAGGTTTCGTGAAGGCCTGTTCTTTGCGGGCGAGGGACATGTTGAACCACGCGCCGTGTTGCCGCAACTGCATGCAAGGCTTGCAGCGAACGGTGGCATCGTTCGATTCCAGTCTGAATGCGATCCAGAACAACTTGCCAAGGAGACCGGCAGCATTGTGATCGATTGCCGGGGCCTTGCAGCTCGTAAAGAATCCTCCGACCTACGTGGCGTCAAGGGTGAGATGGCCATCATTGAAACGGCGGAAGTACGGTTGTCGCGCCCGGTACGCTTGCTGCACCCGCGCTGGCCAATCTACGTCATTCCGCGCGATGACAATTGCTTCATGATCGGCGCCACCACCCTCGAGAGCGAGGATACCGGGGTCAGCGTGCGCTCGGCGCTGGAATTGCTCACCGCCGCTTATGCCGTTCATCCGGCATTCGGCGAAGCGCGTATCGTCGAGATCGGCGCAGGGCTTCGGCCTGCGTTTCCTGACAACCTGCCGCGCATCATCGTCGGCAACAGAAAAATATCAGTGAACGGGCTTTACCGTCATGGATTTCTGCTGGCGCCCGCATTGGCCGAAATGACGCTCGCTTACGCGCAGCGCGGTTTCATTCACAATGAGGTGATGCAGTCTTCCTTCGATGCGGCGTTCTAAAAATGGTGGCGGGTGTTCGCCGGTAGCTGAAGAGCAGCATTAGCCCTCCCATTCGCGCGCCGAAATGTGGAGATCGAGATTGAGAAGGTCGATCGTCCGCCGCGCGATATGGTCGATCATCTCGATTATCGAACTTGGCTTTTGATAGAATGCCGGAACCGGCGGCGCAATGATTGCGCCGATTTCTGTCGCCGCAGCCATTGCTCGCAGATGACCGAGATGCAGAGGAGTTTCCCGCACCATCAGTACGAGCTTTCGCCGCTCCTTGAGTTGAACGTCTGCCGCGCGGACCAGAAGATTGTCTGCGGCGCTCGCGGCGATCGCGGACAAGGTGCGGATCGAGCACGGTGCCACGATCATGCCCGCGGTGCGAAAGGAGCCGCTGGCGATGCTTGCGCCGATGTCTTCATTCGGGTGATGGTGCGTGACTATCGCGGAGACAGCCGACAGAGCGTTTGGCCCAATTTCGTGTCGGAGCGTCCGTTCGGCGCTGCGCGTGACCACCAGATGGACATCGCATTGGTCATTCTCCGATAGCAACTCGGCAACTCGTACGCCGAGCGCTGCGCCCGAGGCCCCGCTAATTCCGACTACGACTCGCAAGCGGTTGCTCATCGCGCGCTATCTCCGAATGCGGCGTTTGGCGGCAGGCCGAGCTGCTGCCAGAGCCTGTCCACGCGCTCGACCACCGCGCTGTCCATGGTGAGGAGTCGCCCCCATTCGCGATCCGTTTCGGGATGGACTTTCGTGGTCGCGTCGATACCAAGCTTGCCGCCGAGGCCCGGCTTGGGAGAAGCAAAGTCGAGATAGTCGATCGGCGTGTCCGTCAGCGTGATGAGATCGCGTGAGGGATCGGAACGCGTAGCAATCGCCCACATCACGTCGGACCAGTTGCGTACATCGATGTCTGGATCAACGAGGATGAGAAATTTCGTGTAGGTGAGCTGCGGCAGCATTGACCAGAGCGCAAGCATGACCCGCCGCGCCTGTCCCGGATAACGCTTAGCAACAGATGCGATTGCGATCCGGTATGAACACGCTTCGGGGGGAAGCCACAGATCGACGATCTCGGGAAGCCGCTTCTTGAGCAACGGCACGAGAAGCTCGTTGAAAACTTCGCCGATGCGTGAAGGTTCGTCGGGCGGTCGGCCGGTGAAGGTGGAAAGATAGATCGGCTGTCGGCGCATGGTGATCGCGGACACGCGCATCACAGGAAAATTCTCGACGGCATTGTAGTAGCCGGTGTGATCGCCAAACGGTCCTTCCGGGGCTGTCTCGCTTGCGGAGACGGTGCCTTCTATGACGATCTCCGCTTCAGCGGGAATCATCAGCGGGACGCTGACGCAACGTGCGAGCGGAAGACGCGCACCGCGAAGGAGGCCGGCGAAGCGGAATTCAGAAAGTGTTTCCGGCAGGGGAAGAACTGCTGAGAGAATCGTTGCGGGATCGGCACCAATTGCGATCGCAATCGGCATGTCGAGTCCGCGTGCCTTCCATTGATAATGATGGCGGGCGCCCCCGCGGTGGGCGAGCCAGCGCAGGATTGCACGATCGCGGCCGATCACCTGCATTCTGTAAACGCCAACATTGGCATTGTTGCCGGCCTCGTCGTCGGGCGGCCCGGTGATGACCATCGGCCAGGTGATGAGTGGCGCTGGTTCCTGTGGCCAGCAAATCTGCGCCGGCAGCCGCATAAGATCGATCGATTCTCCGCGCCACACAATGTCCTGTACGGGCGGCGTGTCGACCTGCTTGGGGCGCATTGCCATGATTGCGCGAGCGAGAGGCAGTTTTGCGATCGCGTCTGCGAAATCGCGCGGCGGGCGCGGCTCACTCAGTTCCGCGAGCGCTTCGCCAAGGGCTGCAAGCCGCTCGGGATTGACGCCGAGTCCCCAGGCGATGCGTTCCCGTGTGCCGAACAGATTCACGAGGACAGGCATTTCAGCTGTAGTGCCGTCGGCCTTGATCGCCGCCTCGAACATCAGCGCCGGGCCGCCTGCCTGCAGGACGCGTCGATGAATCTCGGTCATCTCATGGACGACCGATATCGGTTCGCGGACTCGGATAAGTCGGCCACCATTTTCAAGATGGGAAAGGAAATTGCGTAGATTGGTGAAAGGTGGCTGGTCGCGGCGCAGCACAGGTATGTTCTCCAAAATCTCAGAGTCGATAAGTATTTCTCTGCGTCTTTGCTGGAGGATTCGGAGATGTATAGGCCAGTGTCATGTTCAGCGAACATGGCGGCGGAAGCTGTGACCGCTCACACCGCAGTCTATGCGTGTGTGATCAGTGCTTTCCCGCCTGCGGAAATATGGACCGGGCGGCATCGGTCCATCGGCGATGCGGCTTGCCGGATGGAATGAGGTCGATCAAGGGTATGGCCATTGCGTTCGATACTCGGCGCAGCAGTACGATGGAGATGTTGCCTCTGCCACTCTCAAGTAGTGCAATGTAACGTTCGGAAATACTCGACGTCTGGGCCAGCGTCTTGCGCGACATGCCGCGAAGACCGCGTGCGGCCATGACTCGTTGACCGAGTTCCTCAAGAAAGATCAAGTCTGCGCGCTGGATCATATGAGACCGTCATCGTGGAGTGGAAAGGGCCGCCATCTCCAAGGCACGTACCGAAAATGTGCGGGTCTGGAAATCACGGGAGGGACGCGGCACACCGCCTCCTTAAAATCGAATTCAGCATGGATTCCCCACATATTCATTGTTCTCGAACAAAGAGTTAGCTTCGGCCGGATGATATGAAGACTTGAAAGGGGAAGTCTCATGCCGGTATCCGGTTCGTCCATATCGAGACTGCCGCTTGTGTTCGCCCTTGCGGGGCGAGTCCTGCCGCTTTTGCCGTTGCAGCCAGTACTCGCCGCCTCGCTCTACGGGATACAGAAGCGGCATCCGCAAATTTTCGATCGTCTCGGCGCCCATGCCGCCAAACGGTACGGGCTCGATCCGATAGACCTGCCTTTCGCTTTTGTGCTCGAGCCCAGGAGGGTGAACCCAACTGTCACTGCAACAAGGTCCCTGCCGCGACGGATTGACGTCCGGATTACGGGGCCTCTCGCGGCGCTCATTGGACTCGTGGACGGGTCCTGCGATGGGGACGCGCTCTTCTTCTCGCGGGATCTTCAGATCGAGGGCGATATGGAGGCAGCGGTCGCGCTGCGTAACGCAATCGATGACGCCGGAATTGACATTGTCGCTGAATCCGTCGCGTGGATGGGGCCGTTGTCGCCCATCGTCGAGCGGCTCGTGCGGGGCGTCATCGGCGATCCCCCCGGACAGCAGCGGCGCGATCTGGCGTCCAAGGGCGGATCATGGAACTGATCTGCCCCGCCGGAACGCCAGCCGCACTCAAGGCCGCCGTTGAAGCAGGGGCGGATGCGGTCTATTGCGGCTTTCGCGACGAGACCAATGCGCGCAATTTTCCCGGGCTAAATTTCAGCCGCGAAGAACTGCGGGCGGGGATCGCGCGTGCCCACAAACATGGCGTCAAGGTTCTGGTTGCCATTAACACGTTCGCGCGAGCGGGAGCGCTCGACGTCTGGAAACGCGCGGTCGACGATGCTGTCGAGGCAGGCGCAGATGCTTTGATTGTCGCCGACGTCGGCGTTCTCGACTATGCGGCGCAACGTCATCCGGACCAGCGCCTTCATGTTTCGGTTCAGGCCGCCGCCGCCAATCCGGATGCAATCAATTTCTATGTGAAGGCGTTCGGAGCGCGCCGGGTCGTTTTGCCCCGAGTGTTGAGCGTGGCCGAAATCGCTGCGATTGCGCGCGAGGTCAGTTGCGAGACCGAGATCTTCGTCTTTGGCGGCCTTTGCGTCATGGAGGAGGGGCGCTGTTCGCTCTCCTCCTACGCCACGGGAAAATCCCCGAACATGCACGGCGTTTGTTCACCGGCAAGCGATGTCCACTATCTCAAGCAGGATGGGCAGCTCATTTCGCGCCTCGGCGAATTCACGATCAACAAGTTTTCCGCGAGGGAGGCGGCGGGGTACCCGACGCTGTGCAAGGGACGTTTCCAGACTGAGTACGGTGCCGGCTATCTTTTCGAGGACCCGGTGAGTCTCGATGCAACCTCCATGCTGCCGGAATTGCAGAAAGCCGGCGTCACGGCGCTGAAAATCGAGGGACGGCAACGCGGCCGCGCCTATATCGAGCGCGTGGTCCGCAATTTTCGTCAAACGCTCGCGGAACTGGAAGGCGGTCTTCCTGCTCCGGTAGGCGGGCTGGTCGCTCTCACCGAAGGTCAGTCAACGACGGCCGGAGCTTATCGCAAGAGCTGGCGATGATGTCATATATGTTCATGATTCACGGCATGTATCGGGTGAGGTTACGCCGATGCAATTGACCCTTGGGCCTGTGCTCTACCATTGGCAACCTGAGCAGTGGCGCGACTTCTATTTCCGTATTGCCGAGGAAGCGCCCGTCGATGTGGTCGTGGTCGGCGAAATCGTGTGTTCGAAACGTTCGCCGTTCTTTGCGGAACATATGCCTGTGGTGATCGAGCGGCTCGCGGCTTGCGGCAAGCAGGTTGTTCTCGGATCTCTCATTCTCGTGTCGCTGCCACGGGAGCGACGGCAGATGGTGGAACTTGCCGGAAACACGGACTTCATGGTGGAGGCGAACGATCTATCCTGCTTTGGATCGCTCGCGGGCCGCCCTTATGCAATCGGCCCGTTTGTGAATATCTACAACGAGGCGACCGCGGCCTACTTCGCCGGACGGGGGGCGCGTCGCATCTGTCTGCCCCCCGAATTGCCGATGGACTCGATCCGGACCGTCGCGGCTACTTTGCCAGACGTCACGACGGAGGTCTTTGCCTTTGGTCGCGTGCCGCTTGCGATCTCCGCACGCTGTTATCATGCCCGCCTCCACAAGCTCTCAAAGGACAATTGCCGTTTCGTTTGCGAGAAAGATCCGGACGGGCTGACTGTGACCACGCTCGATGGCGAGCCGTTCCTTGCCATGAATGGAGTGCAGACCATGTCGCATGCGTGTGCCAATTTGCTGGGGGAGGTGGAAGAACTTGCCGCAGTGGGCGTCGGTGCACTTCGCCTGTCGCCGCAGCAATGTGACATGGTCGCGGTTGCCCGGGTTTTCCGCGACGTGCTCGACGGCAATCGGGAACACGAGGATGCGACTCGCGCGCTGTCGCAGATTTATCCCGATGTTCCGTTCGCGAATGGCTTCGTGCATGGACAGCTGGGCGCCGCGTTTATCTCAGCCTCCAAGGAGCCTGGTCTGGGTCGCGGCCGGGCGCAGATGCAGCATTCGATGCCATGAGTCACGACAACGCAGCGTCAGCACGATTTGGGAAAGAAACGGTCATGGCGGAGCAAGGCCGAAACAGCGAAACTATCGATCTGATCGCACGGCTACAGATTGTGCTGACACGCACGGATCTGGACTGCAGCTGCCGAGAGCTTCTCAGCGGCGCTCTTGAGCGATTCTCGGATCTTGAAGCGCGCCGTCTTTCGCGGCGGTCGCTGCTTCGTGCCCGCGATCACAAGGATCGTATCGCCGCCATTCTCGCGCTTCTGTCAGAACTCAACCAGTTGACCGAGAACGAGAGGGACCGCACTGTTTTCGTGGAAATGGCGCTGCTGTTTGATGAAATAGGCCATTCGGCTGCGGCTGGCGCGGTCGCCTTGCGTGACATCGATCCGCCCAAGGTGAACTGTCCACGCGATGAGCTGTCGTGCGCAGTCAGCACGATCCGGCTGTAGCCGCCTGTTTCAGACAGCGCGGCTGTAGACCGGGCCGGATGTCCCGATATACGCATCGAACGCGGAGGCGACGCTGCGCACCAGATGGCGTGCGTCATCCCTGATTGAAAGCACAGCGCCGTCGAGATTAACGACGCCATCAGCCGTCAGTCCGTGCAGGCGGGTGGCTGATTGTAGAGTGGTTGCCGGCGTTGTGCCATGCCTCGCGCAAACCTGCTGAAGGTCGACGCGGAAGTCGCACATGATACGTTCGATAATGTCGGCACGCAGGCGGTCATCGGCTGTTAGCGCATAGCCCTTCTCGGTCGCCAGATCGCCGCGGCCGATCTGCGTACAATAGGATCGGGTTGCGGCGTCATTCTGGACGTAACCTTGGTCAAACCGCCCAATGGCGCTTGCGCCGAAGCCGATCAGGACATCACTTGTGTCGGTGGTATAACCTTGAAAATTCCGGTGAAGGTTTCCCGCCGCTTGCGCCGTCGCCAGACTATCTCCCGGAAAGGCGAAATGATCGAGGCCGATCTGCCGATAGCCTGCCGCGGTCAAGGAGTAGGCGATCATGTTCGCCTGAAGGTGGCGATTGGCACCATCTGGAAGTGCGGCTTCATCGATCTTGCGCTGGTGTTTCTTGAACGTTGGTACATGCGCATAGCCAAAGACCGAGAGGCGGTCGGGACGAAGCCAAAGGCATTTCCTGGCCGTATCGAAACACGACGCCACTGTCTGACGCGGCAAGCCGTAGATCAGGTCGAAGTTTATGCCGCGTACACCCGCCGCTCGCAATTGTTCGGTCGCAGTGGCTGTGTCTTTAAAACTCTGAATACGATTGATGGCTTGCTGCACGGCGGGGTCGAAGCTCTGCACGCCGAGGCTGGCCCGCGTGACGCCGCTCGCGCCGAGTTCAAGTATCATCTCGCGGGTGAGCGTGCGCGGATCAACCTCGACGGCCACCTCAGCGTCGGAACGAAGAGTGAATTTTTGCCTCAGAATATTCATCAGTTCTGCAAACTGCGAGGGCGTTACGATGGTCGGCGTTCCTCCGCCGAAGTGTATGTGATTGATCCTGAGCGGCCGCACGACATGACTTGCCACCATGTCGATCTCGCGTCGCATCTCTGCGAGATATTCGGCAATGGGCTCGTTGCGCCGGGCAATCGTCGTATTGCAACCGCAATACCAACACATGGACCGGCAGAAGGGAATGTGTAGATAGAGCGAAACCGTTTGTTCTTGCGAAACCGATGCGAGCCACTGACGATAGGTTTGCTGCGAGATAGAGCATGAAAAATGCGGCGCGGTCGGATAGCTAGTGTAGCGCGGCAGACGTTCCTCTCCATAACGAATGTTGAGATCGGAGCGCATGCGTGCGGTGGCTCGGTGAAGGTTCACGGGCATATCTCGTCATGCATAATGAAAGTTGGCGTTCCTACAGGGCGAACCATCCGACCAGATCACCAAGCTTAACATCGCCGTAGTCGGGATTGATCACGACAAACCCATCCGCCTTGCTTAGAAGGAAGAGCTTTCCGGAATTGGCTCTTGGAAGTACATCCACAAGCGGTGCTCCGTTCGCGTTATATCCCTTGAGAACTCCGGGCAGATAAGTCGAACGCCCGGTCCGGCATGTCCATGTGAAATCTGCGATCACGGGACGTACAGGCTCAACGCGCTGCTTCAGACCGGCCCATGCCCGCAACAAGCCATCCACCACGACGCGGAACGTCGTGAAGACCGCCACGGGATTGCCTGGGAGGCCGATATAAGCGGCTTGTCCGACCTGACCGAGTGTCAGCGGTTTTCCGGGTTTGATCGCGACGCGGGTGACTGCGATCGTTCCATCGCAATCTCGGACGACGTCAGCCATATGATCTTCATCGCCGACAGAAACGCCGCCTGTGGTGATAACTACGTCCGCCTGCGCTGCGGCATCTCTCATATAGGCGCGCAGCACTTTCGGCTCGTCATGAGAAGTGCCAAGATCGATGAGATCGATCCAGGGTTTGTCCAGCAGGCCTCGCAGAATGTAGCGGTTCGAATTGTAGATCTCGCCCGGCGCTATATCCTCCCCGGGCTGGCGCAATTCCGACCCTGTCGAGAAGATAGCAACGCGGAGCTTGCGGAACAGTTCCACCCGCGGTATTCCCGCCGATGCCGCAACGCCCATCGCCCGCGGGTCCATCAGACTCCTGCGCTCGATCAATGTGTCGCCGGTCTGGACATCCTCGCCGCGGAGCCTGATGTTCTCGCCACGTTGCGGAATGCGGGAAAGCACGACAATATCC
>Ga0233443_1001808_pt1 | contig 17660 bp, 18 predicted proteins | sample SI_123_September_2_FD_182784 | JGI IMG/M metagenome (GOLD analysis project Ga0233443, IMG submission 182784) | Seawater microbial communities from Saanich Inlet, British Columbia, Canada - SI_123_September2016_200_MG | ecosystem: Environmental > Aquatic > Marine > Inlet | place: Canada: British... | reverse complement strand
GCTCTCAGAACTAGTAACTAATGAAAACCCAAAGTTTGGCTTAAAATATTTTACAATATTCCCAACTAAAGAAAGTTCTTTATGATTACTCTTAGAGAAGGCATCATAAGAGCTAAAAGTTTCATCATAATCAAGATCCTTAAGACAAATTCTAACCTCTAAGTTATCTTCATCATAAACTTCTAATTCGGCATAGGTGTAAATACTAATAGAAAGATTGACCGTGCAAGCTTGATCAACAAATAAATATAGGGGCCACAAGTCTAAGGTGCCACCAGCTAAATCAACTCTTGTGGGGGATTTAATTTGAATTTTCTTTAACATACTTTCTTCTTTCGTTACTTTTATAAAACTGATACAAACCAAGCAAAAATAATGTAAAAGGCATGAGCAATAGACTGGCTAAGAAGCTCAGTCTCTGAGAAGCGCTTAAGTGCAATCGGTCATTAAAGTGAGCCTTCAATTTGGGCTTATCATTTATATCATCATACAAAAGACTTCTAAATAAATGTAAGCCAAAATCACGATTATATTGTACGTCTAAATAGTGATTTACTAAAAAATCTGAATCCCCTACAATTGCGATATTTAAAAAATTTTTTGGATAATACACAGCAGGTTTTAATTTCAACTGTCCAATAAATGAAACAAATTCATTAGAAAGTTTTGATTTTAGTAAGGGGGATATTTTAGATATTAAAGCTGATAAATAGTTCAAGGATCCAACTCCTGGAAAAACAAAAGTGGCATCATTAGTTTTGTAAAATTGATTAAACTGGTTATCCTCAACGCTAACTGATGTATACATTTTTTCACCAAATTCTGAAGTGGGGTCCAATAGTTCCTTGGTGTTTATACTCACTCCCAGTTCTGATAAAAAACTTAGCTTTTTTGAATTTTCTGGATCCACCGCAAAAAGTAGTTTCCCTCCACCAGAAACGTAGTTTTTTATTAAACTTAGGTGGCCCCTGGGTATCTCTCTATTTATGCCAATAAATGCAAGCAAGCCTGCTTCTTCGGGAATTTCGGGCATATTATCTAAGTAGATCTCTAAAACATCAACACCATCTTGTTTTAAATACCACATCAGTCGACTGAGCCCTATATTAGATTTATCGGTTATATGACGTTCGCCATAACCACGTACAAAGTACACACTTTTTCTTGCATCAGTAGAGTCGATGGCAGGTTGTAGCCCCTCAGAGCGTTCAACATTGGGTGAAGACCCGTCATAAGAAATCAATATATTAGTAGCAAAAAAAACGATGAGTATCAGTAGAGATAAAGCTCCCAATGCTCCTCTTTTATCTTTATTAAAGAAAAACCAAAACTTAATTTCTTTAAAATTAAGAACCATAAAGGCAAACAACATTACAATTCCCAATAATAGTGGAAGAAACATAAGGCTCATCCAAAAACCAAACATCATTCTAAGAAGAAAAGTAAGAAAAATAAAACTAAGCCCCATAAAGAAACTAATCTGTTTTATAAATATCATCGGACCCACTTCTTTAAACTTTCAAAACGATAGCTAAAGTATATAAATAACGCAGTCAGGCCTATGAAAAATGCAAATGAATTCCATACATAAGTATTATTTGAGAATTGAGAGAAATGATAGGGAATAGAGAACTGGGACAAAACATTCTTAACGACATTATCTGTTACTGTTAAATAAAAGTCTCCAGTAAAAAATAATGCATAATTGCTTAATGTGGAAAATAAAAAACTAAAAATCAAACTTTCAGATATAAAAGCAATAAATAAGTTGAAGCTACTCACAAATAAAATGAAACTTAGAAGTCCAGCAAATAAAATCACTAATTGTTGAGCTGGAACGGGTAAATAAACGGCCCCAACAAATAAATAAATGCCGAAAACAAGAGCAACAACCCCCACTACCCATAAAATTCCCAGTAAAACACCAAGTACCCTATCTATTGTTCTTATGTTTAAAAATTCATAAGTTTTTACTAATGGCCCGATGCCCTTATGAAAAAATGTACTATTAACGATTAAAGGAATTAAAAAGCAAAAAATCAACAATGTAATATTTAATAAAGATTGCACCACTTGAATGAAGGGGAATGAACCTGCATTTTTCATACTATTATTTAACAAAGCCGTCTCTACCTGTGTCACAGAGCGCACAAAAACATAGGCACAGATTAAGCTAAACATAAAAAGCACAGCAAAAAAAGAGGGCTTTTTAAAGTACAACTTAAAATGATAAAAACTTATTTTTAGAGCTTTCATAGGTTAATTCTACATATATTCCCTACAAGACCTCAACAAATCAAGAGACTTTTGCTACATTGCGCCTATTGTTTTTTTGCATACTCTAAATCAAATTTGAATGTATAATTCTGATTTTTTGGGGCTTTTACTCTTCCTAGCTTATCTCCTTTAATTGGAGAAACGTGTCGGCACTCAGAGTACATTAAATCAAACTTTAAACCGTCCTTATCTTTCATTTTTTGCGTGAATGTCTCTTTCACTAACCAATGAGCCACGGCCTTCAATGGCAATACCTTAGCACTTTTTGGTACTTGAAGTATACAATGTGCTCCTGGCACATCTCGCAAGTGAAACCACATATGCCAAGCCTTTGAACGCTTTAAAAACTGAATATTTTCTTTCGCAGAACGTCCAATATAAGCATCAAATCCACCGATATTTTTTTTCCTCCCCTTTGCTCCAGTGACATCAAATAAGTTGGTATTTTTAGCCGCAGTGGCCTTGACTTTAAAACCACTGGATTGACCACTTTCTAAGGCAAGGATATCCTGCTGTAGCTGGTCTATTCGCTCTTGAGAGTTCTGAACTTTCACTCTTACTTGTTTTACCTTCTCAAAGGCACGATCCATATTTTCTAGAATTGAAGTCCCTTCCTGCAGCATCCCCATAAACTCACTCGGTACAGACAAGCTCTCTAAGTCCACATGAGTATTTGATCCTAAAAAATGAGCAAAGCCTTTCCAGTCCCACTTATTTTTCTTTTCAACATCCTCTTCAATTTTTAATATCACTTTCTTCTTCTTAAGAATTTCTTTTTGCCTTAATTGCTCTGCAGTTAACTTCTCACCTATCCCTTTTTTTACAGAAGTCGTGTAAAACTCTTCACAAAGTTGCTCCAAAGATCTTACGGAGTAATTATCCACTTCTTTTCCTTCAACCGGGAGCAGAGGTTTAAATGCTGCCAGAGCCATTTTTTTTCCATCAGCTCTCAATATCAAATTCTTCTCCATAGGAAACAAACGAAACTCTAAACTCACCTCATTAGATAACTTTAAAAGCATTACACGACCAAGCTCCTTAAGGACCTCCACTGACTCAATTTGGTTTCCAAGACCATGAGCTTTTGCAAAAAGATAAAATGGCGTTTGCTCAGATTTCATTTTTTTCTTAACAGTCAATTCTTCAACACATAAAAAAGGAGTTTTAAAATCAAAATTCAGCTGAAACAAACGCCCTTTTAAGTAACACTGTATATATATGCGATTATTCTTATGACAAACTCCTTGCCAGGTCGCCCCAACAAGAGTCTGTAGGGACTCCTGAATGTTAACAATTTCGCCAATATTTAATGCTTTCATAAGACACCTTGATTCAAAATCATACATATCTTCTAACAAATTAAAACCATAAACTAGTATTATTTATCAAGACTCAATTATTTGTATGCTCGCCCGATACCTTATTTATGAAACATGTAGACATAGATCCAATTGTAGATATTTTTGAAAAGCACTTCTTCCATAGTGATTCAGTAAATTTAAGTAATGACCTGTTCGTCAACGAAGTCTTGCATCGATACATCCAATACCTAACAGCCAAGGCCAAAGCCCCTACATACTACTTAAGCACAATACAAGCTGATATATACGCCGAAATCAACGAAATGTTGCATAAAAAAATCTATGGCCACAGCTGCATCTCTGATTACTTCAAATCTAAAGAGAGTTTCCGTTAACGTCAAAAAATCCTCTGATATTTTGAATGAGAATCTAAGTCTTTGATTCGGCTGAAGAAAATTACATTTGCGATCATAACTTATACCAGCCTCTTCTTCTCAAAAATTACAAAGTAATTTTTCGAGACAAAAAAAACAACTCATTTATAAAACATATCATATTTATTTTATTATCCCCTGAGCCCAGCTTAAAGTATTTTTTGCTATTTCTACAGAAGCCTCAAGGTCAGACTGATCAAGTTCAATATAGCCCTCTTCGTATCTGCGAATAGTAGCATACTCAGTAAGAGCATTGGCATTTTCTAAATCGGCAAGTTGACATTCCTCTGGTATACGATCCAATAAGATATCAAGATTGTGAGTAAATGGAACTGGAATTTCTAAAAAACAGAGAACGGCTTTCACAGACTTTTCAACCACCTGTTGTGCATTAAAACAAACATTCTCTCGTCGTCCTCCTTGGGAACGGAATAATATTTGCGTAGACTCCATGTCTCCCACAGCGATTTTAAGTAATTCAAAAGCATATTCTTTCTTAAACTTTTGTTGTTTGGTCATATAAAACATTACCTTTATTAAAAATTTCGTGGCATACACCGCCCACTTCAGATTTTTTTAAAAAATCTTCTTTATGAAAAAATAAGAGATCCACTTGAATATCTGGAAATAAATTTTTGTTTAATATCACAGATTTATTTTTTTTAAGCTGTGTTTCTGTGGAAAAAATAACAGCTATATCAATGTCAGAAACCTGGTTCATGTGGCCATAAGCAGCACTTCCAAATACATAAATAGTTTCAATAGACGCTTCAGCTATAAGGCGAGAGACTATAGTACCAAAAATTTCACCCTTCTGTTCATCAGAAAGTCGCATCGGCGTAAGCTTGTCAGCAAGTATTCCCATGATTTCCTCCATGAATACAATAGCTATAAGTACAGCACAATGCAAGTTCTTGAAGAACCCTATTTGTACAATCAAAAGCAAGACATTTGATGTACATATTAGACTTTATGAAGAAATAAAGCCTGCTTATTCATGCAAATAATCACTACACACCATTCATTGGCTCTGGTGCAAATTTGTGGGCCAATATTATATAAATATCAGCAGAGGCTAATGCGGCTGCTGAAACATTCCCTTTATTCATAAAATTTTTCAGCCTTATTTACTCACAAATTGCTGCGCAATTGGTCGAGTGCAGGAGAACGAGTTTTAAAGGGTTAGAGCCACGATGGCTCACTTTTCGCATGAAACACCTATCTCCAAAGTATCCACCTCTCCCAAAAAGATAAAGACCTCCATTCATTTACAATGAACTTAGCTTTTCATCTTAACGGATTAGAATTGGAGATAAAATTGCAATGGTTAGGTTAGAACATCCTATTAACTGCAAATTTGAGTAAAGCCCCCCCTAAGTGACAAATTTGGGCTTATGTTTACGTTTTTTACATTTTCAAACCATGATAATTATACCATGTCTTTACAAGAACTGGTTGAGAAAAATAGCTGGAGAATTCACATGAATAAAATTACAACCCTAATATTATTAATCTTATTCTTTTTAAACAATTCCCTAACTGCAGCACCCATTGATGAGTTTAAAAAAATCTATATAAATGGCGCCAGTCAGCAAATTTGGATACGAGGCAATGACACTAGAAATCCACTCTTAATTTTTTTACATGGTGGTCCAGGCGAACCCCATATGTCCATAGCTGGAGCAGAAACCAACTTGCTAACTGATCATTTTACGGTTGTTCAATGGGACCAACGAGGCGCTGGGGCATCTTATTCTGAAGATATTACGCCCGAATCACTCACTGTTGAGCAAATGGAAGAGGATGCCATAACCCTTATTAAATATTTAACTCAAAAATTTAAACAAAAAAAAGTTTACCTTTTAGGCCACTCGTGGGGCGCATATCTAGGGACTAAAATTTCGCATAAATACCCACAATATATTCGTGCCTTTATAGCGGTGGGTCTACCCGTAAATATGCGTCAGACTTATCCAATCATGAAAAATCAGCTCTTAAGAATTACCACAAATAAGATTAAAAGAGCTAGAGCATTTGGTGATTCAATGGCCGCACAAAAACTTTGGAGGATAGGGGAAGCACTAAGTAAATTCAATATAACCGATATCTTAGAAAACAAAGACTGGGATTCGTTCATCAATTTCTATTTTAACCCTAGAGTTGCACTAGGTTTTTCATCATCAATACACCCAATAAGGGGAGGCAATCCACATATTTCAACTGATATTGATAAAAAAGATTATTCAAACAAACTGGAAAAAAGTATGGATTTATATGCAGATCTTGTTATTCGTTTTTTTAATAGAAAAATTACAGATGAAGTAAAAAAAATTGAAGTCCCTATCTTTGCAATTCATGGCAGACATGATTTCAATGTAGAACCATACGCTGCTGAGGCCTACATATCCCATCTTACTGCACCTTGTAAGATTACCTCTTGGTTTGAAAATTCCGCTCACATGATGACATTTGAGGAACCGGAAAAATTTAAAAACTTTATGATCAATAAAGTCTTAAATTTGAAGGCATGCAAAAAAAAATAGAAAAATAGAAAAATAGAAAAATACAAGAATACAAGAATACAAGAATACAAGAATACAAGAATAGATTTATTCACAATTATTCTCAAAATTTCCAAGCGCTCGCGAAGCCCTGCGTAAAGTATATTTTTTTTCATTTTACGATTGACTGGGTTTTAATTAAATATTGCTCCATACATCTTATGTGTTTCTTATTTCATGTTTTAGCTTTTTAAAGGCCTATGCTCGTACTGTTGGCTCTGCTTCCCTTATTAACTTCACACACCCTGCATTCTTCACAAACGTTTCTTAAACTTGGTTTTATGAACAAAAAATCCATTTTCAAAACCCATGCTAGAATCACATAGAACTTAAACAGGGAGAAATAAGATGCAGCTACATAAAGAACTATTAGTACTTAGAGAAAATGAAAACAAATTAACTTCCGAGATATTAGATAAGTTACAGCTTATGGAAAAATATCGATCCTATCTAAAGCTAGGCTATTCTTCTTTGTTTGACTACCTTGTTCGAGGCTTAAGTTACTCAGAGTCCATGGCTTATCAAAGACAAAGTTGTTTACGTCTAAGTAATGACTTACCCGAAATAAAAGAAAAATTAGATCAAGGCAAACTCACACATAGTAATATCTCCCTAGCCTATAAACTCATTAAAGACCAATCAATCGAGAAAAAACGAGAGGTACTAAAGACCATTGAAAATAAATCCTTTCGAGAAGCCAAAAGAATCCTTGCCCCTAAGGCCCCTACTTTAAAAATGAAACAATTGGTTTATCAGGACAAAGTGTTGCTAAAAATTGAGCTCTCACGCCATGAAAATGATAGGTTAAACAAACTAAAGGCACTATTAGCACATCAGTGTGATTTAGAGGAACTGTTTATGAAACTTGTGGATAAAGAACTCATGCAATACAACAAAACAGATTACAAAACATCACGTTCAAGCAATCCTAGGTACATTTCTGTAAAGTTAAGAAATAGTCTTTTAAAAAATGCAAACTACAAATGCCAATACACTGGCTGCCAGGAAACCCACTTTTTACAAATTGACCATATTCACTCTGTCAGAAAAGGAGGCCTGGCTAACCCTGGTAATTTACAAGTGCTCTGCGCTGCACATAATAGAGAAAAAGGGTGATTCATTGTGAAAGTGTCATTACAAACATCAAAATGAGTTTAAATTTAGTTGTACAGCTTGTGAAACAATGGCATTTAACACAACTCAGAATTCTTGTCGTTCTTCTCAAAAAGGCCGGTAGTCAAAAAACCAGCGTATCTTTGCCAAAAATTATCATATTGTAGCTGTTAAGCTACTTCATCTTAAATCAATCACCTCATAACAAGTATTCATTTTGCAAGTCATAACTCTATGAATTTAAAAATAGTATAGACCCACAAATAGTTTATCGGGAGCAGTTTATGAAACTTATTATAATTATGGCCGTCACTTTAATTGGAGCTCTATCTTGGGCCGAAGTAACTTCTAGCCTACCACAAGGACAATATTCTTCTTTAAATAAAGGAAGCTTACGTTCTCTTGATATTTTAAGTAATCAGATTAAATTAACGGTTGGAGCAGCTGAAATCATAGAGTTTCGTGTAGTTCGCCGCCAAGGACCGACACAACCTGGAGAGTCATTATATCAAGATGATGGAGCAAGCAAAGGTCAACTTGTCGTTGGGAAATGTACAAGCATAAGCCAACACACTTGTTTTTTTGAAATAGAAAAAACGCATTCTGACAACAAGAGTACACTTTATGAGGTTTTTGTAGAAAAGCTAGAAGGTTCTTTGAAAGTTAGCTTTGATAAGTATTCTCTTATAGGTGACAAGCAAACTCCCATTGAGACTTGGCAGGAGCAATTTATAAAACAAATCAAAGTAACTACACCTTAATATAGCCAAATAAGTGCTGACGTGGCACATATAGAATAAACTCGGATAGGTCTGGTCTGAAGCGTACTTTTGAAAAAGTCGAGTACACAAAACTTCAGAAAAAAAACTCTAACGAAAAATTTATATCGCGTTCAGGTATGGCTTCATGAGTGTTGAGCTAGAGATATTTTTACTACTATACTGTGCCCGGCAGTATACAGATAGGTTTGTAAATTTTATATCAATAACTCTGCATGTGTCTGAAATTATATCTGTCAATATTGTTTACAAGGCTGTTTAGTTTGCAAGGGCTCTACTTTTAATCGCAAAAATTAGGGGATCATGATTAAATGAGTTTTTGAAGCCATTAGTTTTATGATCGAGTAGAAGGAAAATACTATGAAGAATCTATTGATAGGAGTTGTATTTTTTTTGTATGCAGGCAGTATAAATGCTGCTGATTCTAATAAAACGCTCAAACTGCATGTTGGGCAGGAGGTCTTGGCAAGGTGTTTTTGGGGAGGAGCAGTCAGGGCCGTTATTGAAGGCTTCCATATTCGTGATGGCAATATGTCAGGACATGGAAATATTAAATCAGTGCCTTACCCTAGTGATTATGGATATATTGTTGAGTTATATGAAGATAACTTTTGGATGAATAGGCATCAGCAAAGATTTGTGGAGGACTTAAGATTATGTGATAGTTCAGAAGGTGTGTATGGCGAGGTAGAAGAGGATAGTATTCTTCCCTATAATAGAGCTTCACAACTTGGTTACCATAAATCTGAAGGTATATGGCCATTCAATAATGAATATATAGCATATCGCAAAATAGGTGATAAATTGCTCGCTGAATGTGAAGGCGATCATTATGAAGCTACAATTGTTGATATTACACGCACCGGGCTTTTTGCTCTAAAATTTGAGAATATCCAAGATAAACATTTATCTCATTTAATTTCACAAAAATGTGAAAACGGATATTATAAAAAAGGAATATATAAGTTTCCAAAAGCCTGGAACTTTGAAGAAATTGAGTAGATGGAGAAACCTACATTTTTAGTTCTAGTTTAAAAAACTTTGTTCATCCATAAAAGCTAGAAAATAAATATCAATCTCTTGCAAATAACATGCATCCAGTCTAGCAACCAGGTCTGTATTGGTTATTTGCCATTCCTTCACACTGTACGACAAAATAAATATTTCCTCTAAAATGTAAGACCAAGTATGAACCATTACAGATTAATTTGTTAACACCAAGCAATTCTGTCGTATTAAAACTACAAAAGGAAACTGTAAAAGTCATGAGCTAAAGGTTAGAATAAAGTTTCCTACTTACTAACTGTGGCAGTAGCATCATGAGGATGCAAAGACTCTCTGTGGTCAACTTTTACCAAGTAGTTTTCCACATCAGCATTTTGATCTAAGCCTTGTTTTATTCTTCTAGCTGCATCTTCACAAAACATAAGGTTGCTTGCGTTTAGCCTTGCAAACTCTTGTTCGTCTTCTCGTTTTACTGCGGTTTGAACAGGGGTTTTTAAAACGCCCTCAATAAGATTAATTAAATTCAACCATTGCAACTGACTGCTTTTACTCTCATTAAATAATACTTTAAAGCGGGCCACTGATCTTTGGGCATGGGGTGTGGCGTTTATTGAGCTTTCTTTACCTAACCAATCATGCATTTCTTCAACTGTTGGTGTTTTGCCACTAAAACTATGTTTAAAGTTATCTTGTATGATTTGTCGAGACAAAGCCGCAGAACAAGGGCAAGTGCTGGAATACAATACTTCTCCACCCCAAATAAACTGAAACTGATTTTGCTTCTCATTATAAACAGCTTTTATCCACACAGGGTAAAAGCGCCAACCTTTGGCTTCAGAAATTAAGGCTTTTCTTTTTACAGGTAATTTAAAGTTAATGCGCACAAAGCTTTTGTCACTGAGGCCATCTTGCTCTTGAACAAACTGTTTTAAAATATCCTTTAAATGCTTTATATCAAATATATTTTTCTCAAAACTTTCCTGTAATTTTATATAAAGTCGAGACATATGAATGCCTTTGGACTGAGCATTTGGCAGGTTCACATAAGCATTAATTTTAGCTGGAACCATAAAGGTGCCATAATCTTTAACAGCTAGTTTTAGCGGGACTTCAATGTTGGACATTCCAACTTGATCTAACACGCCTTCCACATCAGCCTTTTGTTCATGAGAGACATCAGGGAGAACCCTTGAAGAAGAGGACCTCTTTAAGCCTTTATTTAAATTTGGTTCTGAACACGCTTGACCCATAACTCCCTTAACCTTTTGCCTGGCCGTGTTATAGCAAAAAGATCATAGAATTCCTAGTGCTTTTTACATCCTCAAATAGTCTAATGAGATCTTTATTACCAAGAGGCTATTATCAATAAAAACAATTATATTCGCCTAGTTATAGTTCTGTGCCTACTCCTTGTGATGAGTGCTTTTTTCTATTTTGATCTGGGTAAATACTTGAATTTTCACTATATCCAGTCTCAGCAGCAGATTTTCCTGCAATATCACACTCAAAACCCAGTGACATCTAGCCTCATATTTTTCGTAATTTATATCATAGCCACAAGCCTATCCCTGCCTGGTGCTACTGTTTTAACACTACTAGCTGGAGCTCTTTTTGGCCTTTTCCAGGGTTTTGTTATTGTTTCTTTTGCCTCAAGCATAGGTGCTACAGTTTCTTTTTTAGCCTCTCGATTCCTATTGAAAGATAGGATTCAAGCACGTTTTGGTCATAAGTTAAAGACCATCAATGAAGGCATGCAAAAAGATGGAGGCTTTTACTTGTTTTCATTACGCCTGATCCCTGTGTTTCCATTTTTCTTAATTAATTTGCTTATGGGGCTTACTCCCATAAAAACCACACAGTATTACTTAATTAGTCAAATTGGCATGATTCCCGGAACTCTTGTATATGTAAATGCCGGCACAGAGCTTTCCAAAATCTCTTCTTTAAAGGGTATTGTTTCACCTTCACTTTTAATTTCTTTTGCTCTGCTGGGACTGCTACCTATAGCTTCAAAAAAGCTTGTGAAAATTCTAGGCAAAGAAAACCAGTAAATACTGTACAAACAACTGCCATATTGCAGCGTAATAATACACCCGATACCTAAAATGGTACCTATTTAATACAAGGCTTGGTAGTTTCTTTAGCTATGATGAATCAGTTTCCAAAAATTATAATGATTTTTAAAGGCTATGTGTTGATCTCTGTGATCCACATATTCTTACGTATAGCCTTTGCTTTATACTACTTTAGCGATGCACAGGGTTTTAGCTCATCTGAGTTTATGAAGGCTTTTTATCTTGGACTTAAGTTTGACTCTAGAATGGCTTTAGTTATTTTACTCCCCCTGGCCTTAATTTCCTTAGCTATATCCCCTCTTAAATATACTTCCATTAAAAAGTTTTGGTCTATATTTTATGGAGCCATGTTATGCCTTTATATTGGTGGCTTTTACTTTGATTTTGCCTATTACAGTTATTTACAAACGCGCGTTAATGGGTCTGCTTTAAAATTTATGGCCACCCCCCTTATCTCTTTACAGATGATGTGGGAAAGTTACCCCATTATTTGGGCTACCATAATCTCGGTCATACCGGGCTTCATTATTTATCACATTTTCATGAGGTGGATTTTCAACTCAAGTGGAGCCGATTCAATACCCATAGGTGCCAGCTCTCGTAAAAGAGATATAAAAACTAAGATTATTATTTCGGCCCTGGTTACCAGCCTCTATGTATTGGGTTTATATGCTAAAATTTCCCAATACCCTTTAAGGTGGTCAGAAGCCTTTTTCTCAAATAACTACTTTATTACAGCTATGGCACTTAACCCTTGGCATTATTTTGCTGATACTTATAAAGTGAGTAAAAAGTCATATTCTAAAAAGAAGGTTACTGAACACTACAATACTATGGCCGACTACTTAGGGGTTAATAATAAGGATGAAAAAACTTTAAATTTTAAACGCCCCCTCGAACTCACTCCCTTATTTAAAAATAAAAAACCTAATGTAGTTCTGATTATTATGGAGTCCTTTGCCGCACATAAATCAGGAAGCTTTGGCCATCCATTAAGTCCAACCCCATATTTCGACAAACTGGCTGAAAAAGGAACTCTTTTCACCGAATTCTACACACCTTCAGAGGGTACTGCCCGATCTATTTTTACCATTATATCTGGCGTACCAGATACCACACAATACAGAACTTCCTCTCGCAACCCTCTTATAGTGGAGCAAAACACGGCCTTAAAAGCATTTAAGGGCTACGAGAAGTTCTATTTCCTTGGCGGCAGTGCCAACTGGGGGGAAATCCGTGGAGTTCTACAACACAATGTGCCCGATCTAAAAATGTTTGAAGAGGGATCCTACTCATCACCAAGTACAGATGTATGGGGTATTTCTGATTATGATTTATTTAAAGAAGCACGCATCGCCATAGAGGCCCGTAATAATCAATCAGAGCCATTTTTTGCATTGATCCAAACAAGTGGGTTTCATAGGCCCTACACAATTCCAGAAGACCATGGTGATTTTGAATTAAAAAGTATCTCCAGCAAGCAAATTAAAGATCATGGTTTCGTTAATGCAGAAGAGTACAACGCTCTTCGATTTGCCGATTACTCTTTAGGAAAGTTCATAAAATCCATCAAAGAGACTTCATACTTTAAAAACACTATTTTTGTAGTTCTGGGCGACCATGGCTTGCCGGAACTCAAAGCCAAACACGTTAGTAAAGGTTTTCAATATTTTGGCTTAGAACGCTTCCATGTGCCCTTATTGTTCTACGGCCCAGGCCTTATTGAGGCTAAAAAAATACATACTATTGCCACAGAGCCGGATGTGATACCTACCTTAGCAGGTATTAGTAATTTAAACTTTACCCTTACAGGTATTGGTAGAAATTTGTTTGCCGAAAAACATAATAATAATAAAATGGCTTTTACTTATGTTTACCACTCTACACCAAAAATTTATCACCTTATGGATGAAGAGTTTCTAATTAAAGGCGACACAAGCTTTGGAGCTAAGGGGCTTTATAAATACCGCAGTGAAACACCACAGTTAGATGTTAAAAATCAATTCCCAGAGGTTTACCAAAATATGAAGAATCTCTCCGAAGGCTATTTAGAAACCTCCAGATACCTCCTCTACTTCAATAAAGAATAGTCCTAGGTCTGGTTTTCTCACAGACCTAGACCATAAATTTAAATTTATAGTTAAGCACACCGAAATAAGACTTAATGAAAAAGTTTTCTACTCTTATATTTTTAATATCTGCTTTTGCTTGGCCCACCTACGCCAACAACCCATTGGATTTTAGAACAAACTATAGCTATCAAAGTATGTTCAACAATGGAAACAACAATCCTAGCTTATTTGGAAATAGCTATTATGGCAGCGGAGCCAATGGTTTATTGAACTATGGTGGCTCTGCTTATAACCCTTGGGGCAGTGGAAACTTATATAGTTTAAATCCAGGATTTTACAATAACAATACTTATGGAATGTGGAATGGTGGAAATTATGCATCTCCATACAGTAATATGTCTTTAGGAGCCATGTTAGGCTCAGATTATAGTTTTATGCCGGGTTACATTCCTGGGTATAGTAATATTGAGTGTGGTTCTGAATCAAACTCAAACGGCACAGTCCCCTGTAATGGCGTTGTACTTCCAAACATCACAGGAAGAATGATTAGTGATTTCCGTGGGCTTGGCGCACTTATTGGCTCACAATTTGATGATGACGATGATGATGAGGAAGACGACGAAGAGGATGAGCCTAGAAAGAAAAAAAAGAAAAGAAAAAAGAAGAGAAAGAAACTTGATAAGCAAAAAGTAAAAATACCAAAAAAACAACCTAGAAAACATAATAAAACAAAAAAACACACAAGTAATGTTATCGTAAAGAAAGTTCCTTATGGTGATGTAATTGAAGGTCATTCAACATGTGAAAAATGTAAAGATGCAAAAGCACAACTTCCTATTGACCCACCTTATGAAGATGATAAAAACTGCACAAATAGTAATTCGTATTTATACAAAGAGTATACGAGAATGGGAAAAGACCATACAGGAAGACAACTTGTATTAGATCAAAATGATGAACTCTCCCGTTACTATCGTACAGATACAAATTTTTCACAATGTATATTAGGTTTTCAAAAAAATGTATATACAGAAAAAGGTTCTAAATCTTATGTAAAGGCATGCAATAAAAAGAAATACACTCTTACTGCAGAAAAACCATGTGTAGATAAGTTTTATCACAAATCTTTTGTTGATAGCTATGAAAAGGTTCAGAAGTGTTTAGGTCTCAAACAATATGATTTAATGAAGAACATAGCCGTAGAATCAGGTTTTCATATTAATCAAGTAAACCCAGTTGAAGCAGCTAAAAGAAATAAAGGTGGCGAAAACTTAGTAAGTACTGGCCCAATACAATTACATTCTGGATACGCCTACAAAGAAGCTTACGATAATAAAACTTACTATAAAAACATGCTTAAAAATCAAATGAACAAAGGAATTAGTTACGGAAATAAATGTGATGACCTGTCAAAGCTTATTGATAAACTTGAAAATCCAAAAGATAACCTCTGCACCTTACTTGATTATTCAGAACTTAAAGATAATCACACCCCTACTAATCCAGAAAAAAGCTTATTAATTGGAGCTCTAAATAGGATTAGAAGTAAAAATACATTGGAAGGTATTATAAACGGAACTCGAGGGCAAAACGACGATGCCACAACAAGAGCTATTAAAAAAGTACATACTGCTAAAAATATTCCAGGTAGCGGTGACAGCTGCGGAGTACTTATTAAAAAATACTTCAAAGATGTAAGTTCAAAAGTCAAAAAGAAGCTCATCAATGAAATGTCAACATATGCTCATCACACAGGGGCTATTGGCGAAATAGTCAATCTTTGTACATTCATCAAAAAAAATAATGGTAAAATTAAGGCTAAAAATTTAGATATTAATGATCCATCATTTTATACCAAAATAAATTCTGGTACACACTCTAATAGTCATAAAGACTATGCAGAAAAACTGAAACGAATCTCAAAAAAAGCTAACAAAAACTGTTTCAAGGAAGGAACATAATTATGCTTAAGCTCAATTCAGTATCAATATTAAAAGTCAGTTTAGTTCTAATGAGTACATGGGTGGTTTGCTTACCAAAGCCTGCCTTAGCTATTACAGACAAAACTCTTAAAAGAAACGTACAATCTCAGTTTAAAAACACAAAATCATTTTTAATATCTAAAAAAAATAAAAAAGATAAGATTAAAAAAATTGAATCCTTTAAAAACTATATCAACAAATACTCAGCCAAAGGTTCTGGCTCTTTCTTTACTTATCTAGAAGGTTTAAAGTACTCCACAGCTCTTTTAAACAAAGAAGATCTAAACAAAGGAATGTGCCAAAAATTGGAAAACTCACTTTATTTCAATTTTGCACCCAACGCTGTTTCTAAAAAAGACCTACCAAAATATGCTCAAGACACAATGAGCTTACTTAAAGCCTACTGCAAAAGGTAAATCTTAATAATTTGATATCCAATTATATCTCAGGTAAAGTATTCGTATGTATTTTATAGATGGTATTCATGCTTTTACTGAGCAACTAAAAAATAAACAGATCGATTTCGGTATCATCGGTGGACTAGCTGTATTTGCTTACGGTGGAGAAAGAACGACTTTTGATGTAGATTTTTTAATTCATGGTAAGTTTAAGCAATTAATTCGAGACATTGCTCAAGACCTACAATTGACCACAGTTAATGAAAACGAAGAAGTACTGCAGCTCTCTGGAGTAATTCAAATAGATATTATATTTGCAAATAGACCCATAGCACAATCTATGCTTAACCGTTTGAGAACAGTTGGGTCTCTCCCCTTTCCCGTGGTGTGCCCTGAAGATTTAGTTGCCTTAAAGATTCAAGCTTTTGTTGGAGATAGGTCCCGCGAGTATACCGACAAAGGTGATATTATGACTATTTTCAAAAATATACCTAACTTGGATTTTAATAAAATAAAGGAATATGCCGATATATTTAAAGTATGGAACGAAATAAGCGAAATAAAAAACAGAATATAAGTTTTTCTGAGTACTGTGAATTAATTGAAGAACTTCTAAAACTCACAGGCAGAAAAATTAAAAAAAGACCTGCAATAAAGCCTGATGGTTTTATTTTATAACAACTATTATATAATCTAGTTAGAACAAAAGTGGATATTAAGACTATCCAGCAAGTTCATTGAGCTCATTTTGGTCTTTAACCTTGTTTCTTTTTAAAATATAAACTCTAAAAGTGACGTCTTTGGTCACCGATTTTGAAATTCTAACAATTCAAAAATACACATAATCTTGTTTCAACCAACCAATGAATAAAATTCATAGTGTTAGTCTTTCTTCACTCATCTGCTTTTTAAAACAGCCATATCAAAAATATGCGGTGTTCAAGAAAACATAATTTTATAATTTACAAAGAACATACACATTTTTTACACATAAAATTTTTGTAAAAATTCTATGTCAAAAAGTTTGGCACCAACAATGCTAAAGGGTCCACAACAAACAAAAACTAAAAACAAAGAATTGCAAAAGCATTCTTAGTTTAAAAAAGGGAGATAAAATGAAACTAACAATAAAAAAATGTGTACTAACAGCAATGTTAACAAGCTTACCATTAACTAGTGTATACGCCGACGGACCAGTAAAAAAAGTAAAGGACAGCGTTGTTCGAGGATCTAAAAGTATATGGAATTCTGCAGATTTTTCTGCATCTGGCTCATTATACTATGGTGATGAAGATGGTGGCTGGGATAGTCTAGACGACAAGCTTCAAGTGCGCCGAGTTAGGCTAGAGGGAAATGCTAAAGTTTCTGAAAGATGGCAAATCCGAGGTGTGATACGTCTAGATGATGGTAATTTAGCAGATGTTTTGGACAACATTGAAGAAGATAATGTTGAAACATTTGTGTTCAACGTTGACTTATCTAACCCAAGTGCTGGACCTGGAGGCCTTAGACTTTCTAGTGTTCAATTAGGTAAACATAAAATTGCATTTCATGCCGGAGCACAAGTCAGCCCCATGTCAGACTACGATTCTAGTTACAACCAGGTCATGGAAGTTTCCAATGAAAAAATAGGAGCAACCATTAGTGCCGCATTAGGTAATGT
>Ga0233443_1001802_pt1 | contig 17709 bp, 1 predicted proteins | sample SI_123_September_2_FD_182784 | JGI IMG/M metagenome (GOLD analysis project Ga0233443, IMG submission 182784) | Seawater microbial communities from Saanich Inlet, British Columbia, Canada - SI_123_September2016_200_MG | ecosystem: Environmental > Aquatic > Marine > Inlet | place: Canada: British... | reverse complement strand
TGCGCTTTTTCGCCAAATTTTGCCTTGTTCTGACGAAAACCTACATTTTCGGACAGCCTCCTAGCTTTTAATTTCATTGCTAATTTTCAAATTGGTCACAGCATTCTCTTTAACAATTTTAACCGCCCTACTTAATGTTGCCATATCTCGATTGATTACAACCCCTAAATACGTTAATGTTGAATCAACTATATTCCACTACAAAATATGCCAACATATTACGCAAAAAAACCAAACCTCGCTGTAGACTTTTTAATTTTAATGACACTATGGGCATCTTTTTATTACATCAACATAAGTCAATAGGCTAATTTTTATGATGAAAAAATTTATACTACTTTTTCTATTACTTTTCACTGTATTATCCAATACCCAGGCTACAGAAATTATCAATAAAACTGTTAATTCTACCTTCTCTGCTTATGATTCAAACAAGGCCATGATTCTATATCAACAACATTGTTCCAGTTGCCACGGTGACGATCGTTTAGGCCTGATAGGACCGCCACTAATCCCCTCCAGTTTCAAACGTTTAAAACCCAATGCGGCAACTTTAATTATAAAAAATGGTCGTACAGCCACACAAATGCCAACCTTTTCTAAAGTGCTCAATGATGATGAAATTAACCAGTTAGTACAGTATATTTTTACTCGACCAATTGCCACACCTAAGTGGGAATTGGCTGATATTCAAAAATCCCATAAAACCTACTTTACCGATGAGGTGCTCTCTGATAAACCAATTTTTAAAGCAGATATGCAGAATTTGTTTGTGGTTGTAGAACTTGGCGATCATCATGTTACTGTTCTTGATGGGGATAAATTTGTTCCTATCACGCGTTTTAAAACACACAGTGCAGTTCATGGAGGCCCAAAATATTCTAGTGATGGTCGGTATGTTTATCTAGCTTCTCGTGATGGTTGGATTACCAAATATGATTTATACAATCTAAAAATAATAGCTGATATTCGTGTCGGTATTAATACCCGAAATGTTGCTGTATCAGCTGACAACAACTATTTACTTATTGGTAATACACTGCCACATTCAGCGGTTGTTCTTAATGCTGACGATCTTTCACCAGTTAAAATCATTCCCATTACTAGTCAAAAGGGTATTTCTTCACGTGTCAGCGCAGTCTACACTGCAGCACCAAGAAATAGCTTTATTTTAGCATTAAAAGACATAGCCGAAGTATGGGAAATACCCTATATAGACAAGGCGGTTTTTGTCCATGATTACCAGTACGAAATGCCAGAATATAGTGGTAAGAAATTTTCTATAAGGCGTATGTTGTTGGACAATTATCTTGATGATTTTTTTCTTGATCAAAGTTATCGCTTTATTATTGGAACAGCGCGATCACTTAAAGCACAAAACTCACGCTCTAAAATACTAGGCGGACAGGTTTTTGATCTGGTTAAGGGGAAAAAAATTGCTCAACTTGACATCGCTGGTATGCCTCACCTAAGCTCTGGAATAAGTTGGAAATATAAAAATACCAGAGTCATAGCTATCCCCAATATTCGTGATGGTAGCATTAGTATTTTTAACATGAAAAATTGGCAAAAAATTAAGACAATCAAAACCCTTGGCCCAGGTTTTTTCATGCGGAGTCATGCCAAATCGAAATATGCCTGGGCAGATGTTTTCTTTGGACCCAATAAAGATGTCATGCATATTATAGATAAAGAAAAATTAGAACTTGTGGACACTCTTAGACCAACTCCTGGCAAAACATCTGCACATGTGGAGTTCACTAAAAATGGTGACTATGCCCTACTAAGCATTTGGGATAAAGAAGGAGAATTGATTATATTTGACGCCAAGACACTCAAAGAAGTAAAGCGTTTAAAAATGAGCAAACCTTCAGGCAAATATAATGTTTATAATAAAACACACCTTGAAGAAGGCACCAGTCACTAAGGGACGATTCAAAAATAACCTTTACAATTAAAGGGATTACAAATAGGGTGCCAAGCTTCGACACATGACTTTAGATATTCTTCTCATTTTTTATTTTCGTTGCCAATTTTCAAATTGGTCACCGAATTCTCTTTGACAGTTCTACTTAATGACCATAATTGAAAATCATCAAGTCGTTGCCTCATAATCCAGAATAGAAGCCTCACCCCTTTGCCCCCCCCCTTTATGAGCTATTTTGTAGAATATCTCATATTTTATATTTTCACCTGTTAACCTCCATAAAAAACCACCAGCAAAAATATCATTTATCTCTAGCCATTCAAACCATATTGTCCATACTAAGTAGGTGACCATAATTATATTAACATTTTCACTCAAGATTTCCCGCCCTTTGGCACTACTACTTTGACCGAATAGACCTCTATGCAATCAGAGCAGTAACACCAAAGGTCAAAAAATCTTGAGCGAAAATTTTGTTAAGATAATTAGGGTCAGCTACTTATATATCTCTAATTTCCTATATTTAACTTGGTACTTGCATGACTGACGACAATGATTCAAATAATCATTCTTTAAAAAATCGTAAGCAACTACTTGATCAGTTAATGCAACAAGGTTCGGAGGAAGAATGGGATGCTTTTGATTTATCCTATGCCCAAGAACGCCTGTGGTTTATTGATCAGTTTTCTCCGCAAGACTCCACTTACAATATGGTTGCCGCCGTTCATTTACAAGGTAAATTACGTGTTGAATTATTAGAAAGGGCAATTAATAAAATTATTGAACGCCACGAATCATTGAGAACCAATTTTTCAACCATTGACGATGAACCTGTTCAAGAAATAAACCCATATCAAACATTAAGAATTGAAATATCCTTTTTAAATACCATCAAAAAAGAAAATCGTTGGCAAGCCATGTTAAAAAAGGTCAACGAAGAAATTCAACATGGTTTTGACTTGGAAAATGACTCGTTATTTCGTTTGAAACTTTTTTGTTTAAATAGAAAAAGTCATGTTTTGATCATTAACATGCATCACATTATTTCTGATGGCTGGTCAATCAATGTTTTTGTCAAAGAACTGGCGCTCTGCTATACCGCTTATATCAATGAACAAGAGCCTGTCTTAGAAGAATTATCAGTACAATATATTGATTATGCGGATTGGGAAAAAGAATGGTTGTCTGGCGAGCGATTACAACAACAGCTGAACTATTGGAAACAACAACTGGCAGGCATTGAAGTTTTAGAATTACATACCGACTTGCCTCGCCCTCCCGTGCAAACCACTCACGGTAGTCAGCTTCATTTTCAGCTGGATCACTTTTTAACCGCCGAATTGAAACAATTGGCCATTGATAAAGGTGTTACGCTATACATGGTCTTACTGGCCATTTTTCAGGTATTATTGTATCGCTACACCGCTCAAAAAGACTTCACCATTGGCACTCCCATAGCCAACAGAAGTCGCATTGAGTTTGAGAATTTAATTGGTTTTTTTGTAAACACGCTGGTAATTCGTACTGATTTGGATGACCAGTTGAGTTTCAATGATTTATTAAAACAAGTAAAAGCCACAACGGTTGATGCATTTGCTCATCAATCAGTGCCTTTTGCCAAATTAGTTGAGACGTTACACCCCGATCGTAACATGAGCTATTCTCCCCTTTGCCAGGTGATGTTTGCTTTACAAACCAGCGCCACAAAATTACCAGAGTTACCCGATCTTCATTTAGAAAAAATCCAACTAGATTATGGTACGGCCAAATTTGATTTAACGTTGGAGTTTGAGGAAGATGGCCAACAATTAAAGGGCCTGTTTGAATACAACACAGACTTATTCGAAATACAGAGCATTGAACGCATGGTGAATCATTTCACCAATTTGGTCAGAAATATTTTAGCATCACCCGCTACCCTTATTTCCAAATTAGTTCTGTTTTCCAAAGAAGAAAAGCAACAACTACTGACTGACTGCCAGGCCAAAAAACAGGTTTATGATAGCCACTTAACTTTAAACAAAGGTTTTGAAACTCAAGCAAAACAATATCCAAATATCATCGCTGTAATTAATGATGATGAATCACTCAGTTATCAACAACTGAATCAACGAGCCAACCAACTGTCTTTTCATTTAAACTATTTGGGTATTACACCTGGCGATTGTGTCGCTATGTGTCTACAACCAGGACTTTATAGTAGCGTTGCTATTTTAGCTATTTTAAAAACAGGGGCAATTTATGTTCCTTTGGATAATAATTATCCCATCGAAAGACTGAAATATATGCTTGAAGACAGTCAGGCAAAAGTAGTGATTACTGAATCAAAGCTTTTCAATAAACTCAAACCCAAAGGTTTATTTGAAACGGAACAAGTCACTCATGCTGTTTTCCTGCTGGATGAAGACTGGGATCAATGTTTTGACTATTCGCAAACCGATCCTGTCAGCAACCATGTTTCCAGCGATACAGCCTACATCATTTATACCTCAGGTTCGACAGGCAAACCGAAAGGTGTTTGCGGTCATCACCGTGGTGTGCTTAATTTATTAGACGATTTTAATCAACGTAAGCCACTGTTTGCAAATGCAAAATGTTCATTATGGACCAGTTTGAGTTTTGATGTGTCGCTGTACGAGATTTTTTCAGCCTGGCTATCTGCTGGCACATTGATTATTACACCCGACAAAGTCAGACTGGACAGCCAACAATTATTTACCTGGTTAGGTCATCAACACATTGACAGTGCATACTTACCACCTTTCGTACTCAGCGATATGGCTGATAATATTGAACAAGCACCCAGTTACATTTCACTTAAAAGATTATTGGTGGGTGTTGAACCCATTGCTGAAAAGTTATTACTGAGGATTCAAAATAATGTTACCGAGTTACAGATCATCAATGGTTATGGCCCAACAGAAGCCACCATTTGTTCCACATTATATAATGTATCCAATGGCAATAACTTGCACAGCAACACCCCCATCGGTAAAGCCGTACAAAACTTATCCCACTATGTACTTGATAAAAACCTTAATATGGTTCCAACAGGCGTACCTGGAGAGCTTTACATTGGCGGCACAGGATTAACCAATGGCTATTTAAACAATGCTGAACAAACCCAAAATGCATTCATTAACAATCCATTTGATGAAACCAATCATTCTGTTTTATATAAAACAGGCGACCGAGTGCTTGCTCTGACAGATGGGCAATTAATGTTTATTGGTCGTAATGACCACCAAGTAAAATTAAGAGGTTACCGTATTGAACTGGGTGAGATAGAAAGTGCATTATTAAACAGCTCCGAAGTTCGTGAATGTGTCGTTATTGTTCGGCAAGACAGTCCTGGCAATCAATTATTGGTGGCTTATATCATTCCCGAACCCAGTGCGGTGATTAATCAACGAGATTTAAGACAAGCCATTGCTGAAAAACTGCCTGATTATATGATTCCCAATGCCATGATGGTACTTGAGTCATTACCTCAAACAGCCAATGGTAAAATCAACCGTAAAGCTTTGCCAAAACCAACTGGACGTGGTTATTCTGCCGAAACGGAATATACCGCACCTCGATCACCTTTTGAAGAATCACTGGTTGATATTTGGCAAGAATTACTCAACCTCAAGCAAATTGGTATTTATGACAATTTTTTTGAGCTGGGCGGACATTCACTGTTAGCCACTCGAGTTATGTCACAAGTCACCAGTTTATTTAACACTGAACTGGCATTAAAAATATTATTCGAAAAACCCACCATTGCAGGACTGGCGCAACACATTCAACAAGCCCTTGAAGGTGAGTTTATTCATCCTCCACTGGAATCGTTAATAAAATCTTCACACACCAGCGCAGCACCATTGTCTCATGCTCAAGAACGTCTTTGGTTTCTTGATCAAATGAATCCAGGAAACTCTACTTATAATATTCCTGCTGCCATGGCAATCAAAGGTCAAGTTGATGAAGATGCCATTTTCAAAAGTATCCATGCCATTATTGAAAAACATGAAATCCTCAGAACTGTTTTTTTAGAAAAATATGGTCGCCCCTATCAATATGTCAAGGATAGTTTGAGAATTGATATACCGCTGATTGATTTAAGACATTTAAATCGATCAGGTGGTGAACGTGAAATAAAAACAATCCTCGATAGATATGCACGATTCAATTTTAATTTGTCCACAGGACCATTAATTAAAGTTTGTTTAATCTGCCAAGCAGTTAATCGTTATATTTTGTGTATTAATATTCATCACATCATCGCTGATGGCTGGTCAATGGGTATTTTGATCAAAGAACTTTGTGAATACTATCAGTCGTTGTTTCAAGAAACACAGGTATTTTTACAGGAATTACCCGTTCAATATACCGACTATGCAATTTGGCAAAGAAAAATTCTAACCGATGAACTGATTGCCGAACAATCTATTTACTGGCAACAACAATTAAAAGACTGCCCAGACCACATCACTCTGTCCACAGATTTTCCTCGCCCTGACATTGCAACCTATCAAGGCGACCACATCAGCACCAATATTTCAGATGTTTTAACCGAACAACTCAATGAACTGGCCAGAAAACATGATGCGACTTTGTTCATGGTACTCATTGCCACTTTTGGCATTTTATTACAACGACACAGTCAACAGGACGACATTTGTATCGGAACAGTTGTTGCTGGGCGAAACCGACCTGAACTGGAAAACATGATTGGTTTTTTTGTCAACAGCCTGATTATTAGACAAAAAATGACCGACAACCCACTGTTTTCTGATTTAATCAAACAAACCAGAGAAACTTCTCTCGGAGCATTTGCCCATCAGGATTTATCCTTTGAAGCGTTGGTCGATTTATTAAAACCCAACCGAAGCCTGAATTATACCCCCCTATTTCAGGTGGCTTTTACATTGCAAAACACACCACAACACGACATAGAATTACCCGATATCAACCTCAAACCCATTGCCACTCACAACGGTACTTCAAAATATGATTTGATGCTCATTGTGACTGAAAACAAGCAAAGTTTATCACTGGTCATGGAATACAATACCAGTTTATTCAAAGCAAACAGCGTCAAAAAGATGTTGTCACAATACCAATTTATTTTAAAAAATATTGTTAATAATGCTCACATTCGCATCAATCATATCGAACTAATGAGTCAAACGGCACTGGCATCGGTGCTGAATGTTGATTCACAGATTTATCAAAAAATTACGCCACTATCTGTACTGCAACAAGATATTTTTCACGAAAACATCACTTTAAAAAATTTATCTGGGCAAATTCAAACACTGACGCTGGACATTAAAGAATCGCTGAACATCCAGTTATGGCATCAGGCCATACAACACAATCACAATCAACAAAGTGTTTTACGCAACACCATCATTCCCAGTCAACATGCTTTTTTAGCCACAACTTATCAAGGGGTTTTAAAACAACAAGACATTAAATTAAATACCCATGACTGGTCGGCTGAAACCCTATTGGTTAAAAATAATAATTTAGACAAATTAACACAACGCTGTTGTCAACTGAATCAACTCATCCGTCATGACCTGGTTCAGTGGGACAAAAACCATACTAAATTAATTTGCACCGTCCACCAATTATTAATGGATCGGTTATCATGTCAATTATTTTTAAAATCCATATTGCATGACTACCATCTATTATTGAACAACTTGCCACTGAAACACCAAGATGATTATTTTGCGACCACTCTGTTAACCCATTTTGACCAGTCAACGTCCCGTGTGTTTTGGCAAAAACAGCTTAATGAAACCGACAGTTTAGAATTGCCATTAATCAATCATCGTCCTTCCTTAAAAATACAGCATGAAATTGGGTTAAATACCGAGCTTAGTCAACAACTGGTTAATTATTGCAAACCCAACAACTTTTCACCTTCAATTATTTTTAAAGGCCTATTTGCCTTTATTTTAGCAAAAATGTGTCGGCCACAGAATGGTTTCTATTTAATGGAAGTCAGCGATGCCAGAATAGATTTGACAAACTCACCACTGGGTTGTTTTTACCAACAATTACCACTGATATTTAATGAAAAAGAATTTAACTCAGACAATAAAATCAGTCATTTATTTGATTCTATCAACTCATTTATCAACAATAGGAAAAAGTATAATAAGGTATCACGATCCTTTCTTAATCAATGGCTAACTCATTCCAACCAACCGTTTTTTTATCATTACCATGATTTTTCAGACCCCATCATATTCAATGATAAAATAGTTTCGATGGACTATAAAAGCTCATTTATAAACCATAAAATTCATCTGATTATTGAAAAAACCGTTGAACAAACATTTAATCTAAAGATCGTTTATAATCAGTCAAACTTTGAAGACAATCAACTATTATCACGCTTACAACATTTAATACAGCAGGTCATTGAATCGAATAACAAACAAATCAATGATCTTTCTATTTTATTGCCTAATGAATTAGATGCCAGAGACATAGGAAAGCCTAATGAGCAAACCATCGAAAGTATTGTCCAACCTTTTGAAAATCAAGTACAACTAACACCAACCAATCTTGCCATTATTCAGAACAAGCAATCCATTCATTATGCTGAACTCAACTTAAAAGCCAATCAACTCGCACATTATCTGATTAAAAAGCAGATCAAACAAAATAAAATCGGCTTGTTTATGCATCGTCAAATCGATGTCATTACCGTTATTCTAGCCATTTTGAAATCAGGCAACAGTTATTTACCATTAGACCCAAACTACCCTGAAGATCGTTTAAAATTCATGATTGATGACAGCCAAATCAAAGTCATCATTTGTCACGACTCATTACCGATCACTTTACAAAATGATGACAGTTTAATCATCAATTATTTAGCCGAAAATTTTACTGAAGAAAACACGCAAAATCCTGAATTAGCAACCACAGAAAATGCCATTACTTATACGATTTACACATCAGGTTCAACGGGGCAACCCAAAGCCACCTCGATTTATCAGAAATCTGTCATCAATCTTCTGCAATGGTACCAACAATGTTTTCAACTACAGACAACAGATCAGCTATTAGTCATCAGCTCCATTAGTTTTGATCTGACTCAAAAGAACCTGCTGACGCCACTTTGGTCTGGCGCAACAATAGTATTTCCTCAGCACAGTGAATTCGATTTATTAGACATCCAACAGACCTTACAGAACAATAATATAACGCTGATTAACTGTGCACCCAGCATGTTTTATCCATTACTTAATTTGTCCGATCATGATTTAACAGAATTTTCCAATTTACGTTATTTGATATTTGGTGGTGAAAGCATTCAACTCAATCAATGCCAAACATTGTTGAATAATGCACAATTTAAAGGACAGATTGTTAATTCCTATGGGCCAACAGAATGTACCGATATTGCCAGCTATTATAAGATTGCTGATCCAACACAGTTCAGTCAATCGGCAATCCCCATTGGCAAAGCCATTAATCAGGTTAATTTATACGTTGTTGACCGATTTAATCAGTGCTTACCTCGTGGCTTTATTGGAGAACTTTGTATTGGAGGAATCAGTGTTGGCACAGGTTATCTCAATAACTCAACATTGAATGACAAAGTATTTATTGATGAAATAGGACGCTCCGAAAAATCATCAAAAATGTATAAAACAGGTGATTTGGTGTCGATGAATGATGCGTCTGAACTCTATTATTTCGGTCGCATGGATAGCCAAATTAAATTACACGGTCTGCGCATTGAATTGGGTGAAATAGAATCACTGATATCACAATGTCAGCTCATTAAGTCCAGTGCTATTCAAGTCATTGACGATCAACTGATCGGTTACATTGTTACAGGAAATACACAAGACAGCTCCATTGAAATAGCAATTAAAGATGAATTATCTAAAAGAGTACCAGCCTATATGGTACCGTCACAATTCATCATGTTAGACAAATTACCATTAACACCCAGTGGTAAGTTAGATCGCAAAGCACTACCCAAACCGTCAATTCAATCAAGCGATCATTTTCAAACACCTAACAACCAAATTGAATCAACTTTATGTCAACAATGGCAACAACTATTACAAGTTAAAGACATCTGTACCCATGCCAGTTTTTTTGATATGGGCGGACATTCTTTATTAGCAACACAAGCCATTGCACGAATTCGGCAACACTTTGAAATAGAATTGCCACTGACCCAATTATTTAAAAATGACAATATAACGTCATTAGCCAAAGTGATTGATGATTTAATCAAACAGCCAGGCAAGATAAAAACTCAAGGCAATATTGTCACTGTATCAAGAAATCAACCATTACCATTGTCATTTTCTCAATCCAGACTCTGGTGGTTAAATCGTTTAGATCCTGATAATTCTGCTTATAATATTCACGTCACCCTTGAGCTATTAGATGATGTCAACAGTGAACACATTGACAAAACTTTATTAGAGATTGTTCGTCGACATGAAATTCTCAGAACCAGTTATCATTCGGTCAATGAACAAACTCAACAAATCATTAATCCCGTGGATTGTTTTTCTTTAAAAAATAAAACTTTTCAAGGTGACATACAACCTATTATTCAGCAAGAATTAAAGCGATGTTTCAAACAAAACAGTCAAACTTTTTTTCGGGCAACATTATTATCCAAACCCCATGATCAAGCTGAGTTGAGTAGCTCATCTACTCGAACGGAACTTAAGTCCTCGAGACATAAAACTTACTTAATGCTGACATTTCATCACAGCATTGCAGATGGTTGGTCAATGGCATTGTTTCAACAAGAATTTATCTCTATCTATGAGGCCTATTCAAACAATAAGACATCACCACTACAGGAACTAACCATTCAATATGCTGACTATGCCAGTTGGCAACGACAACTCATTCAAGGTAATTCACTCAAACAACAACTGACATTCTGGAAAAATCATTGCCAGGATATTGAAATACTTAATCTACCTCATGACTACCCTCGCCCATCACAAATGCGATACCAAGGGTCAAGTTGTCAAAAACAATTTGAAATCTCACAATGGTCACTTTTCGAATCACATTGTAAGCAATATCAGGTCACTCCGTTTATGTTTTTATTGGCCAGTTTTCAGGTCTTATTACACCGTTATAGCGGACAGAAAAATTTTGCCATCGGCACTCCCGTTGCAGGTCGAAGCCATCAAGAATTAGAAAACTTAATCGGTTGCTTCATCAATACGCTCTCCATCAAAACTAAAATTACTAATAACATTTATTTTGATGACTTACTGAAAGTTACTCGACAACAATGTCTGGATTGTTTTGAATACCAGCACACGCCTTTTGAACAAGTGGTTGACTGTTTAGACATTGAACGCAGTTTGAGTATTTCACCAGTATTTCAGGTGATGTTTGTTTTTCAAAATGACCATTTCATCAGTCCATCAAAAGAGTCTCAATCACCTCGTTTTAAAACTGTTCCATTGAAATCTCAAACAGCAAAATACGAAATCACGTTGAATATTAACCTGAAAGCTGATGATGAGTGTCTGTGCGAGTGGGAATATGATACCGACTTGTTTAAAGCATCAACCATTGAAAGAATGTCATGCAATTTTCAACAGTTGTTGGAAAATTTGATAGCACAGCCCAAACAATCCATTGCCAGTGTTCAACTATTGACAACAGCGGAATATCGGTTAATCACTCAGGACTGGTCACAGCAAAACAAAGTTGAAATTATTGCACAATCCATTGCTCAACAGTTTCAACAACAAGTGGCTAAAACACCCGATAAAATCGCCATTAGTATTGATGAAAAAAACATCACTTACGACGCATTAAATCAACTTGCAAACCAGACCTCACAACAGCTGATTGATCTCAACTTACCACATAACACTGTGATTGCCTTATACACCAAACCTTCCATCGAATGGATTGTGGGGTTATTGGGCATTATTAAAGCGAATCACGTTTACTTACCAATTGATCCGAAATATCCATTAGAACGAATCAGTTGGATGTTGCAGGATTCAGAATCTCCAGTCTTATTAAAACCTGAAAGCGCTGATTTAGCATTACAAGAATACCCAGGAAAAATTTTGAACATTGCTGATTCTGTAGAAAACCATTGTTGTAATCCCGACAGCAAGTCACAAACCAATGATCTTTTGTACTTAATTTATACCTCTGGAACAACGGGTAAGCCCAAAGGTTCTGCTGTTTACTCTCATGGTTTTAATAATTTATTATCCTGGACGATTAAAGAATTCAATATCACTCAAAATGATGTCATTGCCATCATCAGTTCGATGGGTTTTGATTTGACCCAAAAAAACATTTTCTGTGCATTAACCACAGGAGCAAAACTGGTTTTATCCAGTGATTCATATTATGATGAAACTAAATTAGCGGGCATTTTTAATCTCCATCAAGTTACTTTTTTAAATTGTGCCCCCAGCGCATTCTATCCGTTGGCAAACCTCAGTGCATCGACGAAGAAACAGCCACATTTTAACGCAGCTCTGGATGATAGATGTGATCTCGGACAAGCTCCTAGGAGGTTGTCCGAGAATGCAGATTTTCTTCAGAACAAGGCAAAATTTGGCGAAAAAGCACAGTTTACTGGTGTAAATGAGCATTTTGAGCCGAATTTTAACGCAGTTCTGGCGGAAAGATGCGTTTTCGGACAGCCTCCTAGCTTCCCTCACCTACACTCATTAAGACTACTGGTTTTAGGTGGCGAAACCATTGAACTATCACGTTTACAAAACTGGCTTGAAACAAGCAATTCTTCCACTCAATTAATCAACAGTTATGGTCCAACAGAATGTACCGACATCACAACTTTTTTCAAAATTGATGACTGGAAATATTGGCTCAATAAAAACATTCCCATCGGCAAACCCATCCCCAATGTTCAAGTATGGGTATTAGACCCACAGCTAAACCCTGTACCCATTGGTGTCACGGGTGAACTGTGTATTTCAGGAAAAAGTGTCGGCTCAGGTTATTGGAAAAACAAGGAGCTCAGTCAGCAAAAATTCATTCATGCCGATATTTGTTCACCACAGAGTCTGTATAAAACAGGTGATTTGGTTCGCTTTATTGATGATGGCAACATTGAATATCTTGGACGTATGGATAATCAAGTCAAACTTCGGGGTTATCGAATTGAATTGGCTGAGATTGAATCCTGTTTGACACAACTCAATGAAATTGAAGACGCGATTGTCATGGTAAATCAGCAACAAATACAAGCCTGGTTACTGACTCAACAAGAGAATATGAAGACAGCGGATCTGAATCATCAATTATCGTTGGTTTTGCCTGAATTCATGCTACCCTCTGCCTATAAAACAGTAACACAATGGCCGTTAACCGCTCATGGAAAAATAAACCGTCAGGCATTGCCCAAAATCAGTCAGGACGATACTAAAAAACCATCCGTTTTAACAACACCCACCGAAAAAACACTGGCTAAAATCTGGCAGACATTACTCAAGTTGTCATCGCAACCAGCCAAAGAAGATCATTTTTTCCATTGTGGTGGACATTCATTGTTGGCAGGTCAGGTCATCTCAGCCATTCGCACTGAGTTTTCAATCGAGCTACCACTCAAAACCATTTTTGAGTCTCCCACACTGCAACAACTGGCGGCTGAAATTGATGTCATTGTATTAAAACCCAATGAACAAGGCAGTATCAAATTAACACCATTTGATCGCCAACAAATGCCCATTGTAATGTCTTATGCACAGGAAAGATTGTGGTTTTTAGATCAGTTAATGCCTGGCAGTGCTATTTATAACATCAGCAATGCCATTCACATCAACGGCATTTTAAATGTAGACCAGCTACAACATTGTTTTGCTCAATTAATTCAACGACATGAAATTTTACGCTATCAATTCAATGAGGATAACATTGTTGTCTCAGAGCATTTGGACATTACCATTGAACAAGTCGATTTAACCAGCCTACCCGAACCTGACCAAAGTATTGTGAAGAACCAATTGATTCAAGCAGAATCACAAAAACCGTTTAATCTAAACAAAGACTGTTTGACTCGATTAACACTGATAAAATTGCATGACAATGAGTTTGTTTTATTAATGACCTTACACCACATCATCAGTGATGGTTGGTCAATCAATGTTATTTTACAAGAACTGAGTCAATTTTATGCCAATAACACCCCTGTTGTAGCAAACTTACCCATCCAATATGCTGATTATGCACATTGGCAACGGCAAAATTTAACACAAGACCGCCTCACTCAGAAATTACAATTTTGGCAACAACAACTGGATGGAATTCCAACATTACTAAATCTCCCGTTAGATTTTCCACGTCCCAGTAGTCAAACATTCAATGGCAAACATCATTATTTTACCTTGGATAAAAAAACAACGTCAGACTTACACAAAATATTACATCAAACCGACACCACGTTATACATGACGCTACTGTCTACTTTTGCCATTTTATTATGCAAACTCAGTCAGCAAAAAGATATTTGCATTGGCAGTCCTGTGGCGGGAAGAGATCGCACAGAACTGGAAAATTTAATAGGCCTGTTTGTCAATGTCGTGATCATGCGAATAGATTGCCAGACCAATCCATCACTACGCAGTTTGTTACAACGGGTTAAAACCATGACTCTCAATGGTTTTTCTCATCAGGACTTACCTTTTGAATATTTAGTCGAAGCCATCGCTCCCGATAGAAATTTATCCTATCCACCGATTGCACAAGTGGGCTTCGCATTACAAAACATTCCCAACGAGGCTTTTACATTAGCGGGACTTGAATGGCAAGCATTGCCGATAGAATCAGAAACTGCTAAATATGACTTAATGCTGGTGGCGGTGGAGCAAAACAATGTCATCGAATGTGGTTTTGAATACAACACGACATTGTTTAAATCATCCACCATCGAAAAAATGGGCACTGCATTTCAGGAAATCATTCGGTTAATGTTACTGGATATTGAAATACCGATAGATTCCATCGACATTATCCATTCAAATGAACTATTTCAAACACTCAACCTCAGTGCCAGGAGTTATGAACAAATTACCCCGCTGACGACCTCTCAGCGAGATATTTTTTTAGATGCCATCAGCCAACCCGATTCAATTTACAACAGCACTGGCTACAGCCTAACCATTGATTTTAAAGTTGATCCCGACTGTTGGCAACAAGCCATCAATCAGTTACATCAACTACAACCTGCACTGAGAGTTAATTTTAAAGCCTGTCAACAAGCAGGGGCAGACATTGCTTATCAATGTGTCGAACGAAAACAAAACATTCTACTGGAATGGCAAGACCACAGTGACAAAAACTATTCAGCGGATGAACTAAAACAACTCATCAATGACTTTATTTTCCGCCCTTATGATGTGACGAACAATGAATTAGTTCGTCACTTATTAATACAAACCCAAAACAATCATTGCATTGCTGTCTTGGCAGTTCATCACCTATTACTTGATGGCGTTGGCGGCACTAATTATTTGACACAATTGTGCCAATGTTATGAGGCGATAACTGAAAATAAAACCGCCAAATTACCCCTTGATTTACTATTTAGCAACATTGCATTGAATAATAGAACGGTTGACTTAGAATCCACTCAACAATTTTGGCGACATCAATGTGAGCAAGTGGATGTGCTGGACTTCCCTCCTCCCGAGGTGACAAATGAACAACCATGCCATCAACAACTCATTCTTCATGGACATTCACTGGATCAGTTAAAACACTATTGCAGAAAACAAGGCATTACTCTGGCTATTTATTTCAAAGCCATTTATGGCTATTTGCTTTGGCAATATTGCCAGTCTTATTTTACCGAACAACAACATCGTTTTGCCATCATTGAAATATTGTCTGGACGACAAAGAAAACAACAATCATCCCTCGGCTGCTTATTCCAACAGAGTCCTTTTCTATTTGAAGCAAAATGGTTTGATGGCGACACAAAAATAGCTGACTTTTTCTACCAACTCAAAAAACAGCAACGCTTGTTTAAAAAGCATTCACCGATTTCAATGCTACAACAGAAAAAAGTATTGGCTGAAAACAGATTACAATTTTTTATCAATGTCTACGATTTTGCACAAGACTTATCACTGTTATCAACACAGGTCAAGGTTGATCACCACATTCCGTTTCCCAAACACCAAATACAATTTATTATTCGTTTGAATAAAAAACAGGTTGAACTTAATTTACATTATCACAACAGCCAATTTGAAGATGCACAATTACTTCAACGAATGCAATGGATAACATCTCAACTCATTGATGGTGTCGAGCAATTTAGTGAACTCAAGTTGTTATTGAGTGATGACATTCAGTATTTTGCTTCTGAGTTTAATCAAACACAACACGCAGATCAGTCCTTTTTAACCTTGACTCAACAATTCGAACAACAAGTATCGTCAACACCTGATGCAATTGCAGTCATTCATGGCAATGAAAAAGTTGATTATCAACAACTCAACCAACAAATTAATCAACTGGCACATTATTTAAGATCACAAGGTATTCAAGCAGAACAACGAGTTGGCATTTGTTTGCAACGATCCATTCAGTGGATTGTTTCTGTCATGGCAGTGCTAAAGACTGGTGGCAGTTATATTCCAATTGACCCTGACTATCCTGACAATCGAATAAAAACCATCTTGGAAACAGCCGAAGTCGCCCTATTAATCAGCCAATCATTCCATACTTTTCATTATGATGGTGAGGTTTTTCAATTTGATGATCAGCTGAAAAAATGTACTTCCACACAACCCACTCAAAATTTAGAAATCGTCAGTCAAGCTAACACCCTCGCCTACTTAATTTTCACCTCAGGCTCAACAGGCAACCCCAAAGGTGCCATGGTGGAGCATCAGGGCATCACCAATTTAACCAATTGGTATCGTCACAGCTTGTCCATGTGTAGCACAGATAAAACCATCATTGTCAGCTCCATTGGTTTTGACCTCACCCAGAAAAACCTATTTGCCAGCTTGTGTTCTGGCGCACAGTTAACTTTACCTGAAATGACGTATTTTGATGTCGATTCTGTACTAAATACCATTGAAGACCAGCAAATTAGCTGGCTGAATTGCGCCCCCAGTTTATTGTATGCCGTGATTGAACAAATCAATCAACGACAAAAAGGCAATTTTCAGGTATTAAGTTCATTAAAAACTGTGGTACTTGGCGGTGAAGTTATCCACATGAAACGCTTGTCTGACTGGGTCAAACATGACACGTTTAATGCAGAAATTATTAACAGTTATGGGCCAACTGAGTGCAGTGATGTCGCAACTTACCATAAAATAATCAACCCCATTGCTTATTTCAATAAAAACATTCCATTGGGATCTCCCATCCACAATGTACAATGTTATGTATTAAATGGTCAGCTAAAACCCGTGCCTCATGGCATTCCTGGTGAACTGGTTATTGCAGGTGATGGCGTCGGTCGAGGTTATTTCAATAATCAGGACAAAACTGAAGAAGTTTTTAAAACCATTGATGCCCAATATTTGCCCTCATTTTCAGTCAATGCACAAGTCAGAATTTACAAAACAGGCGACATTGTCCGTTTTAACAAAGATGGACTGTTAGAATTTATCGGACGTGCCGATTTTCAGGTGAAAATTCGTGGCGTTCGCATTGAACTGGCAGAAATTCAACACATCATTCAGCAACAATCATTCATTAAAACATCTGTAGTGACGGTTCATCAGGACAAAATTATTGCTTATCTGGTCATCACCGAAGACTAT
>Ga0233443_1001799_pt1 | contig 17726 bp, 16 predicted proteins | sample SI_123_September_2_FD_182784 | JGI IMG/M metagenome (GOLD analysis project Ga0233443, IMG submission 182784) | Seawater microbial communities from Saanich Inlet, British Columbia, Canada - SI_123_September2016_200_MG | ecosystem: Environmental > Aquatic > Marine > Inlet | place: Canada: British... | reverse complement strand
GTTTTTTTGGTGTGTGGGGGGGGGGGTGATGGAAGTGGTTTTGTGTTTTTTTGAGGTGTTTTTTGAGTTGAAATATTGTGTTTTGTTGTAGGAAAAATGGTTTTTTGTGAGGCTTCAACCAATATTAATTCCTGACTTAGTTGTAGTTTTGCTTTGGGTGTTGCAAATATTTTGGCAAAAGGTTGTCCTGGAGATTGTTGTACGGATAGTATTGTTGCAACAGGATAGTTTTTAGGAAAAACACCGCCTAAACCAGAAGAAATTAAAGTATCGCCAGGTTTAATGTCTGAGTTATTGGGTAAATGAAGTAGTTCAAGATTGAGCGATTGGCCTGTGCCAAAGGCAATGCTGCGCAAACCATTCCGTTGTATTTGTACGGGAATGCCATGGTTGGGGTTGCTGATGAGCATAAGTTGTGATGTTCTTGGGCTAATATGGATGATTTTGCCAAAAATTCCGTGAGCATCAAGCACGGGTTGATTTAAATAAACGCCATGGTGATTGCCTTTGTTGATAACAATTTTGTGTGAATAAGTGCCCATGTCGATAGAAATAATTTCCGCAATTAATACATTTTTATGAACGCGGTAAGCAGACCCAAGTAAGTCTCGAAGTCTGGCAATTTCAGCCTCTTTGGCATGAAGCGTTAATTGATTGGCTTGGTACAATAATATTTTATTGTTGAGTTCTTTGTTTTCGATCAATAAAGTTTTATGGCTTTTAAATCTTTCTGTGATGAAGCTAGCAAAGTCAAAAGGTGCATTAATCAGATATTGTACAGGTGAAATGATAAAGCCCAGAAGAGAATGAGAAGGCTCAAGGGAGCGTTGACGATGATCTACAGTCATTAATATGAGGGAAAAAATGACCGCAAGTATCGTTTGAGCGGTGGTGGTTGATTCTTGAATGAATAGTTTTTTTATTGGAGTGCTGCCTTAAGTGGGTGATCACAATTATTTAACATTTTTGAATAGATTTTCCGCCCTTCGATACTATGACTCTGACCGAATAGACTTCTAGGAGGCTGTCCGAAAACGCATCTTTCCGCCAGAACTACGTTAAAATTCGGCTCAAAATGCTCATTTACACCAGTAAACTGTGCTTTTTCGCCAAATTTTGCCTTGTTCTGACGAAAACCTACATTTTCGGACAGCCTCCTAGGAGGCTGTCCGAAAACGCATCTTTCCGCCAGAACTGCGTTAAAATTTGGTTCAAAATGCTCATTTACACCAGTAAACTGTGCTTTTTCGACAATTTTATTCCTTGATTTGACGAAAATCTGAGTTCTCGGACAGCCTCCTAGGCTATCAGAGTCGTAGTATTAAAGGACAAAAAAACTGTCTCAAAAAATGGAGTTAAAATAATTATGTTCATCTACTTGCTCTCATTCAAGAGAGAATAATTCGCCGCCATGCTTGTCTGCCATTTCAAGAACTCCACCACCACCTCTTGCAACACAAGTTAGTGGTTCGTCTGCGACAATAACAGGCAGTCCTGTTTCTTCAGATATTAAACGGTCAAGGTCTCTGAGTAATGCGCCACCACCCGTTAAAACAATGCCTCGGTCGGCAACGTCTGCACCTAATTCTGGTGGTGTTTGCTCTAGTGCGGTTTTTACGGCACCAACAATAACGGATAATGGTTCTTGTAGTGCTTCCAGAATTTCATTGCTGTTCAAGGTAAAGCTTCTGGGGATGCCTTCGGCTAAATTGCGACCTTTAATTTCAATTTCAATCACTTCATTGCCTGGGTAGGCAGAACCAATTTCGTGTTTGATTTTTTCTGCGGTAGCAACACCAATCATGGTGCCATAGTTGCGTCTAACATAGCTGATAATGGCTTCATCAAAACGATCTCCACCGACTCTGACCGATGCAGAATAAACAATTCCATTTAAAGAAATAACCGCGACTTCAGATGTGCCACCGCCAATATCGAGTACCATAGAACCTTTGGGTTCATCAACAGGTAAGCCTGCGCCAATGGCTGCTGCCATGGGTTCATCTATTAGGTAGACTTCTCTGGCACCTGCGCCTGCGGCTGATTCTTTGATGGCACGTCGTTCAACTTGAGTTGAGCCACATGGAACGCATACTAGCACTCTTGGGCTGGGTCGGATGATTCTGGTTTCATGAACTTTATGAATAAAGTATTGCAACATTTTTTCAGTAACAGTAAAGTCTGCGATAACACCATCTTGCATGGGTCTAATGGCTGTAATATTGGTGGGTGTTCTTCCCAGCATTAATTTGGCTTCTCGACCAACAGCGGCAATTGATTTTGGTCCGCCTGGGCCTCTGTCTTGCCGAATGGCAACGACGGATGGTTCATCAAGAACGATGCCTTGTCCACGAGCATAGATGAGTGTATTGGCTGTCCCTAAATCAATAGACAGGTCATTTGAAAATAAACCACGAAGTTTTTTAAGCATATTTTTTAATTTGGAATTATCTGACAGAAATTTTTTCACTATCATACTAGACGTTTAAATTAAGTAAATGGTCTGGTAAAAATTTTTGTATGAAAAAAGTTTTTAAAAATTTCTTAGGTGATATGATTGCTGGCAATAAAGGAATATAAGGAACAAAAATGTCATTAAACTCATCAGATATTGAAAAAATAGCACAACTCGCAAAGCTTAATATTAATCAGGACAAGCAAGCAGATTATTTGAAAAATCTGGGTAACATTCTCCAATTGGTTGACAAAATGCAAACGGTTGATACAGATAAAATTGCTCCCATGGCGCACCCACTTGATGGAATGCAACGTTTGAGAACGGATGAAGTGACAGAAAAAAATCAACGTAAAGTTTTTCAAGAAATAGCGCCTGCGACAGAAGCGGGTTTGTATCTTGTGCCTAAGGTCATTGAGTGAGGGAAAACTAATGCATAAAAAATCATTAACAGAACTATCTGAAGGGCTGAAGCAAGGTCAATATTCCAGTGTTGAGTTGACTCAATATTTTATTGATAGAATCAACACCTATCAACCCACGCTTAATGCTTTAATTACGGTAACGGAAGAATCTGCATTGCAAGAGGCAAAACAAGCAGATGAATTGATCAAGTCGGGTGACGCAGGTGATTTAACGGGAATACCCATTATCCACAAAGATATTTTTTGTACCAAAGGTATTAAAACAACTTGTGCCTCAAAAATGCTGGATAATTTTATTGCACCATATTCTTCAACGGTGACTCAAAACTTAGAAAGTGCAGGCATGGTGATGTTGGGTAAAGCCAATATGGATGAATTTGCCATGGGGTCATCTAATGAGACAAGCTATTACGGAGCAGTTAAAAACCCATGGCAGTTAGACAAAGTACCTGGTGGTTCATCAGGTGGGTCGGCGGCGGCAGTGGCAGCAAAATTAGCACCTGTTTCAACAGGGACGGATACAGGGGGGTCTATTCGACAACCTGCAGCATTGTGTGGGGTCACTGGTTTGAAACCTACTTATGGTAGAATATCTCGCTTTGGTATGATTGCTTTTGCTTCCAGTCTTGATCAAGCGGGTACGTTTACTTCCAGTGCCGAGGATGCTGCCAAATTATTGCAGGTTATGGCAGGTTTTGATGAAAGAGATTCAACCAGTATTGATAAGCCAGTACCTGATTACAGTGCCACACTGAATGATTCTGTTGCAGGCCTTAAAATAGGTTTGCCAAAGCAGTATTTTGATCCAGGGTTAGACCCTCTAATGGCAGAAAAAATAGAGCAAGCTCTGGATGCTTATAAAAAAATGGGTGCTTCAATCATCGACATTGATTTGCCTCATACCGATCAATCAATTCCAGTTTATTACGTGGTTGCTCCAGCTGAATGTTCTTCAAACTTGTCTCGCTTTGATGGTGTTCGATATGGTTATCGTTGCCAGCAACCCAAGGATCTTGACGATTTATATAAACGTTCTCGGTCTGAAGGCTTTGGTGAAGAAGTTAAACGCAGAATAATGATCGGTGCTTATACTTTGTCGGCTGGTTATTACGATGCCTATTATATCAAAGCACAAAAATTAAGACGACTCATCAGTGAAGATTTTAAACAAGCATTCAGTAAGGTGGATGTCATTATGGGGCCTGTTACACCAACAACCGCTTTTAATATTGGTGAAAAACTGGATGATCCTGTGAGTATGTATTTGTCTGATATTTATACCATTGCTGTTAATTTGGCGGGTTTACCTGGATTGTCGATTCCTGCGGGTTTTATTGATGACATGCCAATGGGGTTGCAGTTGATTGGTAATTATTTTGAAGAAGGTAAGCTATTGAATATTGCTCATCAATATCAGCAAGTAACAGATTTTCATCGTCAAACACCAAATTTATAGATTTTTTGAAGGTATTATTATGGAATGGGAATCCGTCATCGGACTGGAAATACACACTCAACTCGCCACAAAATCAAAAATATTTTCTGGTGCTTCAATTGCCTTTGGTGCAGAGCCCAACACGCAAGCGTGTAATATTGATTTGGGAATGCCTGGTGTTTTGCCAGTATTGAATCAGCAAGCGGTTAAAATGGCAATTAAATTTGGTTTGGCAGTTGATGCTGAAATTACGCCTCGTTCAATTTTTGCCCGTAAAAATTATTTCTATCCTGACTTGCCGAAAGGTTATCAAATCAGTCAATTTGAATTGCCTGTGGTTGGTAAAGGTATCATTGAAATAGAAATGACTGATGGTGAGAAGAAATTAATCAATATTACCCGTGCTCATTTAGAAGAAGATGCAGGAAAATCATTGCATGAAGATTTTGACGGCATGACTGGTATTGACTTAAATCGTGCAGGTACACCTTTGTTAGAAATTGTGTCTGAGCCTGATATGCGTTCTGCAAAAGAAGCTGTGGCCTACATGAAAAAAATTCATCAAATTGTTAAATACATCGGTATTAGTGACGGTAATATGCAAGAGGGGTCTTTTCGGTGTGATGCCAATGTCTCTGTCCGACCCAAAGGTCAGGAAGCGCTGGGTACTCGTGCAGAATTGAAAAACCTCAATTCATTTAAATTTATTGAAAAAGCCATTAATTTAGAAATAGAACGCCAAATAGATATCATTGAAAGTGGTGGCAAGATTGTACAAGAAACTCGCTTGTATGATGCAGATAAACATGAAACTCGGTCGATGCGGAGTAAAGAAGAGGCAAATGACTACCGCTATTTTCCTGATCCTGATTTGTTACCATTGGTGATCGAAACAGAAGATATCGAAGACATTAAGCAGCAAATGCCTGAGTTACCCAATGCTAAAAAATTGCGTTTTATGGAGCAGTTTTCACTGAAAGAATATGATGCTTATTTATTGACATCATCTATTGAGTTGGCGGATTATTATGAGAAAGTAAAGACACAGGTTAATGATGCCAAGTTGATTGCCAATTGGTTAATTGGTGAATTGTCAGGTGCATTAAATAAGAATAATTTGGATGTTAAGCAAAGCCCTATTTCAGCCGATCAATTGTCTGAATTATTGAAACGTATTGAAGACAAGACCATTTCGGGAAAAATTGCCAAAAAAGTATTTGAAAGTATTTGGAATGGCGAAGGCAATGCTGATGAAATTATTGAAAAACAAGGCCTGAAACAAATTACTGATACGGGTGCACTGGAAAAAATGGTGGATGAAATTATTGCTAATAATTCCAAGCAAGTAGAACAGTATAAAAATGGACAAACAAAATTACTTGGTTATTTTGTTGGTCAGGCAATGAAAGCCAGTAAAGGCAAAGGAAATCCTCAAGAGCTGAATAAAATAATTAAAGCAAAATTGGATAGTTTATAAATAATTTAGAGATAAATATGAAAAAAATATTAATAATAGCATTACTCATTTTAGCTCCTTTAACCGTATTTTCAGCAGATAGACTGACAGGTCATGCCTGTTATCACTATTCTGACAATGAATCATTGCTGGTTGCTCGTCAGCTGGCAATTTCTTTGGCAAAAAGAGAAATACTTGAGCAGTCGAGTACCTTTGTTGAAAGTACCTCGACAGTGGAGAATTTTTCATTAAAAAATGATTTAATCACCAGTTTGTCTGGTGGTGTTTTAAAAAATATCAAAGTGACTTTAAAAACAGAAAGTGTTGAAAAAAGAGAAGTTTGTCGAACCATCACTGCCGAAATTGAACCTGTCGAGTTTAAAAAGAAAATACAATCCTCTTTGCGTGCTTTTAAAAGAAAACACAGTAACAATTATCCTACTGGGTTGCCAAAAAATGCCTGGAAAAGAATTCTTAAGGTAAAAGAAAAGGGGAGTACAATCATTGCCATTGCGGAATGTTTGAAGACGCATGATAAATACAGTTATGGTATACGTGTTATTTATTATGATGAAGATGGCATCCCCGAAGAATCATCAGAACCCAGTAAAAACTATTGTTGGAATGTGGGTGACATTGTTAAAGCAAAATTTCCTAGAAAAGCCAAACAATTTTCTGCGTATGGAATGGATATTGTGGAGACGGGTAAAAAATAAATATTGTAGGGTATTTGAACTTTGAAACAGAATGAATTTATCAGTGTCGCAGATTTAATGTCTGGTCTGATGATGGTCTTTTTGTTCATCGCTGTGGTGTTCATGGAAAACACCGAAAAAAGTAAGAATGATTTAGTTAAGGTGGCAGAAGAGGCAAAAAATCAGGCAAGCTATGCCGAACAAAATCGTCTTAAAGCTGAGAATCATCGTTTAATTGCGGATAAAAACCGACTTGAAGCTGAAAAAAATAGGATTATTGCAGAACAAAGTCGTAAAAGAATGGCAGAAATTGCCAAGTTAGCGGAAAAAAGCCGAAAACAGTTGAATGATGATCTCCATTTAGCTTTTGATCAAAATTTAAGGCGACAATGGGGAGCAGAAATATTACCCAACAATACCATTCGTTTTATCGCTTCAGATTTTCAATTTGAACTGGGCAATAGCCAACTTCCCATAAAATTTCAAAATAGTCTAAAAATATTTTTCCCCAAATACATCAATATTATCTATCAATATCGAAATGAAGTTGAAGCCATTAGGATCGAAGGGCATACTTCCAGTGAATGGAAAACCAGTTTAGATATTACAGAAAGTTACCGTCAAAATATGAAGCTTTCTCAATCACGGGCATTGGAAACCTTGATGTTTTGTTATTCATTGATTAATGATCGCGAAAGACAATTTGTAAACCAGCAAGATACCAAAAAACTAGCATGGCTTCGAGAAAAATTGCATGCCAGTGGTTTGGCATTTTCTCATCCCATTTTTAAGCAAAAAAATTGTAAACAACGATGTGTTGAAGATGCTGTTAAATCCAAGAGGGTTGAATTTAAAATTGTGACCAAAGCAGAGCAAAAATTGTATAAAATTCTTGAATTACAAAAACGTGGAATCAATGATGTCTGAAAAAGAGGCCGCTATTTCATTAAACCCTGCCATTGAAATGGCCGAGTTATGGCAATATATTGCTCACGACAGTATTATTTCCAGCCTTCTTTTTGTCATGTTGTTACTGGCCAGTATTGATTTGTATACCTTTGTTACTGGGCGAGCGATTGATTGTAAGTCTATTATCATCAGTACGGGGTTGATCGGAACTTTTATTGGGATTTTTAACGGTCTGTGGGGGTTTGATCCCAATGATATTGCTAAAAGTGTTCCCGCTTTGTTGCAAGGATTAAAGCTGGCATTTGTGACCTCAATCATCGGTATGTTGATTAGTTTATTTTTAGTTATTGCACAAATTCTATTACAAACTTTTTTTCATGGAAAATTCAGACGTTCTGAGCAACAAGAAACGGTTGATGAGTTGGAATTAATCAAACAGTCATTAATGGATATTAAAAATGCCGATGTTTTCAGTGATGTGCATCAGGTTCTACAAAATATGCAAACCGAATTGGTTTTGTTAAGACAGGATATCTATCAAAGTCGAAAGCGTTTTGTGAAAATAGATGAGCAAGGAATTCAATTGAAAGATGATGCTCAAAATTGGACGGCTGTTCAAGATAATGAAACTCGTTTAATTTGGGAAGTTAAAACAGAAATGGGAGAAAGAGGATGTGGGGACAGCTATTCATCAGAAGAAAGTTTGTTGTTTGTTGAGTGGACCAATAATAAACAATTGGCCAATATCTCTAATTGGCGATTGCCCGAGGCAATAGAGCTTAAAAAGTTATTTTTTGGGCATCACTTATTAAATCCTTTTTACTTTCAATATATTCATCCAGAAACTTGTGTCTATGCCTGTAATAAACAAGTTGAGGGCGATGATGCCATTATTGGAATTAGTTTCAATGGCGGAGAGTATAAAGGTCGTAAGTTTCCACTGATGCTGGTTAGTGGCGAAGTTAATCAGGATTAGGTAACGCGCAATAAATAAACTACCCATATTGCGCAGAAGTTTTGTTTGTCTTTTTTGTTGCAAAAATAGGCGTGTAGTCGCTCTACATAACTATTTTTGTGGCAAAGAAGACGGACAAAAGAGCCAGTAAGATGGGTAGTTTATTTATTGCGCGTTACCTTAAGGGGAGGCGAAATAAATGAATGTCCAAATTGCGCATGCCCTGATTCTTAAATTACTTCAGTAATTCACTCGGCGGTAATTCACATTTGATTTTTTCACCCAGTAAATCTTCAATCGCAGGTAATTGAAAAGACTCAAACTCACAAGCCAGACTGATTGCGGTGCCAGTATTTCCTGCTCTGCCTGTACGTCCTATTCTATGCACATAGTCTTCAGGGTTGTCAGGTAAATTGTAATTAATGACATGGCTAATGCCATCAATGTGAATACCTCTTCCCATGACATCCGTTGCTACCATGACTTGAGTTTTGCCTGATTTAAAATCAGCAAGAGCCTGGGTGCGTTTACTTTGATTAAATTCACCAGAAAGAATGCCCGTTTTAATGCCTGTTTTACGAATTTTATCGTAAAGATGTTGGCTTTGATCTCGTCTGTTGGTGAAAATGATGGTCAGCTTGGTGTCAGGATGTTTTAAAATATTAAATAAAACCCGAAGCTTTTCTTCGTTAGAAACCATGTAAACTTTTTGTTCTACCGTATCTGTTGCAACATGTTCTGGTTCAATTTCAATGCGAACAGGTTTGTAAGTCCACTGATTGGCTAAATTAATAATATCATTGGTGAAGGTGGCGCTGAAACATTGAGTTTGTCGATAGTCAGTGCTGGGCGTTGCTCTGACAATGCGTTTAACTTGAGGGATAAAACCCATGTCAAGCATACGATCTGCTTCATCTAACACCAGGCTTTCTATTCGGTCTAAAAATAGATCTTTACGTGTCATAAAATCAATCAGGCGACCAGGTGTTGCGATGACAATGTCAGTGAATGATTTTTGGACTTGATTGAGTTGTTTGCGGTAATCAGAACCACCAAATAAGGTAACAACATTTAAAGAGCTATATTTACACAAGCCTTTAGCATCTTCTGCTATTTGCATCACCAGTTCACGAGTAGGTGCGATAATTAAGGCCCTTGGTTCAGCGAGATAACGTTCTTCTGTAATGGTGTTTTTTAATAAATCATCAATGATGGTGATTAAAAAAGCGGCTGTTTTGCCTGTTCCCGTTTGAGCTTTACCAAAAGCATCATGTCCCTGTAGTGTATGCGGTAATATTTGTCCCTGAATGGGAGAACAATATTGAAATCCAAGATCAAAAATAGCGTGCATGAGTTCATCGGGTAAGTTTAAATCATGAAATCGTATTTTATCGTTTATTTCTGGAACATTAAATTCACTGATATCCCAACTGGGTTGGGCAGGTTTTTGTTGTTTCTTTTTGGGTTTTTTGGAATTGTTTTGCTGATTATTTTTTGCGGATGAATTATTTTTTTTTGACTGGGATATTTTATGCTTAGCAGGTTTTGTTGCTTGCTGATTTTGTTGCTTGGTTTCAGGTTGAGTGGTTTTGCCTGATTTTAATAATTTGTTAAATAAGTTTTTAATCAATGGTTTTCTCTAAAGGGCTAAATATTTAAAGTGAATACTAACATCTATGAATAAAAATTACTGATAAATTAATAGAAATCTCAATATTTTAAAAAATAGGTTGCTTCATCTGTGTGAATGAACACTTGGTCGGCTGACCATTGAATTATCTCAAGAGGATTTGCTAAGCTTTTCACATCAGGACGGAAATGGTTCTATAACAAATTAAAAAAGTTTAAATTTAAAGGAAAAATAACATGGAAATTAAAATAGAAGAATTAGAGGCACGTGAAGAAATGTTTGACTTTGATTTAACAATTAACGGCGTTAAATTGTGTTAATTAATCATTAATTTTGAGGTGGTGGAATCATGGAAATTAAAATAGAAGAGCTTGAAGCAAGAGAAGAAATGTTTGATTTTGATTTAACAATCAATGGCGTAAAACTTTGCTGATATTCTAAACTTTTTACCAATTAATTATTTTAGCAGTGAACCGTATTTTATTAATGCGGTTTTTTTGTTTGGGAAAGATTTATAGGGCAGGCTAATATGATTAAATGATATCTAGCAATTTTCCTTGCAGTCCGTTACAAATTCAGAGTAGACGTACCGAGAATCAGGATAAATAGAACTGAACTGCTGGAGTCTCTCGCTGATTTCTGGGTCTTCAATATTAAAAAAATATTTTTGCCCATCTTCCGTTTCATATACATCAAATAGCATCATTAATCCTTTAATTTTACTAAAAAAAGAGCAGATAAATTTATCTGCTCATAAGGTTTCTCATATTGGAGGAGATTAAAGCGTCTTTGCTTTAAGTTGAGTTTATTATAATAAACTAATATTGTTTTTGCAAGAACTTAATTGTGTTATGTGAAAAGTTATCTCCAAAATTGAGGATATTGCCTGCTGTCAGGAATATTATTAATCAGTAAGGCGATAATTAATAGCAGGCATGCGCCAAATAAAACAGGGAGAATGGCATAAAAGTAGCCTAATTGATGAATGTTTTCGCTGCCAATAACCGCTATCAATGCCGTTGCGCCACCAGGTGGGTGTATGGTTTTTGTTAGATGCATGCATGCAATGGCAGTGGCAACAGCCATTGCCGATGTGAGCCATATTGGATCGGGTAAAAACTTGAAAAAAGTAACGCCAATTAAGGCCGAAATAAAATGTCCACCGACTAAATTTCTAGGTTGTGCGTAAGGTACGTTGGGCGCACCATAAATTAAAACAGCCGAAGCACCAAATGAGCCGATGATAAATATCAAATCATTGTCTGTAAAATAGAGTTGATTGAGGTAAGCTACACTTGCTATGCCAAAAAATCCTCCGATCCATGACCAAATAACTTCTGAAATTGGGACGAGTGGAGGGCTGTTGGTTACGCCTTTCATTTTATTTATAAAATTCATCATTAATAATTAATTATCTAAAAAATTAGTCTGCAAGTATAAATATGAGTGTTACCTACAGTCTAATTGAACCAGTCAGTTTTTTCTCAAAAAAATAGACTCATTGGCTTTTATGTAGATTTAATTGATTTATATCAATCATAAGGAGTTTAAATGTCAGTACACCAGGTGTTAAGAATGGGGGATTCACTATTAAAATTGGTCGCTAAACCGATTGATAATTTTACTGACCCTGGCTTAGCAACATTGATTAATGATATGTGGGAAACAATGGAAGTATCTCAAGGTGTTGGTTTGGCGGCTCCTCAAATTGGTTTCAGTGTTCGATTAATCGTTTTAGGTTTTGAAGAAAATGAAAGATATCCCGATGAATCCGTTGTTCCTAAGCAGGTTTTAATTAATCCTGTTATTCAGCCTTTATCAGATGAAATGGAAGATGGTTGGGAGGGGTGTTTGAGCGTACCAGGTATGAGAGGCTTGGTTTCACGTTATACTCGGATTGAGTATCAGGCAAAAAATGAATTTGGAGAAGAAATAAAGGGAAATGCAGAGGGTTTCCATGCCAGAGTGATTCAGCATGAGCTGGATCATCTTGATGGAATATTGTATCCCCAGCGAATGAAAAACCTCGACTATTTTGGTTTTGACGAAGAATTAGCGCGTTCAGGTCTGTTTTCAAAACAAAAATAATATACAAAACTGATTTTTAGCTAGGAGGCTGTCAGAGAACACAGATTTTCTCCAGAATAAGACAAAATTTAGTGGAAAAGGCAGTTTACACACGTAAACTGTGCTTTTTCGACAATTTTATGTCTTGACTTGACGGAAAGATGAGTTTTCGGACAGCCTCCTAGGAGGCTGTCCGAAAATAGAGTTTGTGAAATTTACACCGCAACATATTGCGTTTTATTACTTGATAATACACTGTATATTGTGGTTAATTTTTAAAAGTTTGCATTCTCGGACAGCCTCCTAGGAGATGAGCACAAATAGACAGAGACAGGATACTCATTATTGACATCGTCTGTGTTTATTTGTGGCTCAAATTTATTACATTAAATGCTTTTAATCGTCCCTTTCGGCATTAAATTCGCAATGGCATGTTTCTGAACTTTAATTTCAACACCTTTAGAAATTTCTAGTTCTAAAAATGAATCGCCTACTTTGGTGATTTTCCCCAATAATCCGCCATTGGTGACGGCTTCATCACCTTTAGCAAGAGATTCAACCATGCTTTTGTGTTCCTTGGCTTTCTTGGATTGTGGTCGAATGGCGACAAAGTAAAAAAAGACGACCATTAAAATTAACATAACTAATGGTACTGGGCTGGCTTCTGGTGGCCCTGCTGGAGCAGCTAATGCGTTTGAGATAAAAAAATCCATGGAGTGTCTCCCTAAAAAATAAATGCGTACAAAAAACGTGTATTATGCCATAACTTGACGATTTTCATAGAAGTTCTTAATAAAGTCTGAAAATTGTTGTTGTTTAATGGCTTCTCTGATTTCTCTCATGAGTTGTTGGTAATAAAATAGGTTATGAATACTGTTTAAACGAGCACTTAAAATTTCACCGCACTTAAATAAGTGATTTAAATATGCCCGTGAATAGTGTTGACAGGTATAACAGCCACAAGTTTCATCTAATGGGGTTATGTCTGTTTTGTAACAACTTTGTTTGATTCTGATGTCACCAAAACGGGTGAATAAATGCCCATTTCTGGCATTTCGTGTCGGCATCACACAGTCAAACATATCAATGCCTCGCGCCACAGACTCTACAATGTCTTCAGGGGTGCCTACGCCCATTAGATAACGTGGTTTATTGTCAGGAATGGCTGGAATAACGTGGTCTAATACCATGCATCGTTCATTAATGGGTTCGCCGACTGATAAACCGCCAACGGCATAACCATCAAAGCCAATATCTATTAGCCCATCAATTGATTGCTGGCGTAAATCAGGAAAAATACCACCTTGCACAATACCGAAAAGTGCATTCTTTGAAGATTCAAAGGCTACTTTACTGCGCTGTGCCCATCTTAAAGAGAGTTGCATGGATTCTTCAGCAATCTTTTTTTCAACAGGATAGGGTGTGCATTCATCAAAAATCATTGCAATATCAGACCCCAGTGCCATTTGAACTTGCATGGACTCTTCTGGACCCAGAAAAATTTTATCACCATTGATGGGGGATTGAAATAACACACCTTTTTCAGATAATTTCCGCATTTTTCCAAGGCTATAGACTTGAAATCCACCTGAATCAGTCAAAATGGGTTTTTGCCAATGCATAAAATTATGCAGGTCACCGTGTTGCTGAATAACTGAAGTCCCTGGTCTTAGCATTAAGTGAAAGGTATTACCCAGAATAATTTGAGCACCCATGCCGATGAGTTCTTCTGGTGTCATGGATTTGACTGTGCCATAAGTACCGACGGGCATAAATACAGGAGTGTCAATGGTGCCCCTGGGGAAAGTTAGTTGCCCATTTCTGGCAGAACCATCTTGAAAAAATGTTTTGAATTGCATAATTTTTTGACTGAACTATTGAAGTTATCGGTTTATTTTCGGCTATAATAGCAAAAATTCACCTCAATTTTAAACTAGAATCTCATGAGCGCATCATCTACCTTTACTTATTTGGCACAAAAACGTTTCGCACCTTATTTCTGGACACAATTTTTAGGCGCATTGAACGATAATATTTTCAAAAATGCACTGAATATTTTTATTGCCATCCAGCCCTTAAATGTACTGCCGTTAGATTCCGATATCTTGATTAATATTTGTTTGGGAATTTTTATTATTCCATTTTTTTTATTTTCAGCCATGGCGGGACAAATTGCGGATAAATGGGATAAAGCCTATTTGACCAGAAATATAAAAATGTTTGAAATTATGATTATGAGTGTGGCTGTGATGGGTTTTTTGAGTCAGAGTTTTATTTTATTAATTGTATTGTTATTTTTCATGGGATTACAATCAACTTTATTTGGGCCGATTAAATACAGCTATTTACCACAACATTTGGATGACAATGAACTGGTGGCAGGGACTGGTTTAGTCGGTATGGGTACCTTTTTAGCCATTTTATTGGGTACATTAATTGGTGGTTCATTGGTCAGTATTGAAACCACTGGTATTTTATGGCTGTGTGGAGCGGTGATAACGGTTGCCATTGCGGGTTATGGTTGCAGTCTTTTGATGCCAAAAACACCATCAGGTTCACCTGAATTAAAGTTGAATTTTAATATTGTCAGAGAAACGTGGCAAATTATTGGTGGCGCATTTCAGCACAAAATTGTTTTTTTTGCCATGCAAGGTGTGTCATGGTTCTGGTTTTTTGGCGCTGTTTTTTTAACCCAAATACCAAATTATGTGCTTAAGGTGTTGGGTGCTGATTCAACCATCGTTACACTTTTTCTCAGTGTCTTTTCGTTGGGTATTGGAGTGGGTTCTATTTTATGTAATAAATTGTCGCCAGGTAAAATATCATTGCGAACAGTGATGATTGGAGCCATAGGATTAACCCTTTTTACCATTGATTTATATTTTGCAACACCCACGGTAGCTTCACCAGTTAAACAGACAATTTCTATTTTTATAGAAAATTCAGCCAATCTACATTTATTGTTTGATTTTTTAATGATCAGTTTGTGCGGTGGTTTATACATTGTTCCTCTAATGACACTGGTTCAACAACAAAGCCCTTTGCAAATCCGTTCTCGAATGATTGCCGCTAATAATATTTTTAATGCGTTGTATATGGTTTTGGCTTCTATTGTGAGTATTGTTGCATTGAAAAGTGATTTTAGTATTGTTGAATTATTACTGATGGTTGGTTTACTGAATATTCCTGTGGTTTTATTTTGGGGTCATAAACTGAAACGAGAAGTTGCTGCGTGATAATGTATAAAGATAGCCCTTTGTCCTGAGATTATTATGGTTGTGTTATACTCCAATTATAACTCATCAATAAATATTTAGGATTACAATTATGAATTGGCAAGAAGCATGTGAGCATCCTGATTTAAAAAATTTGCCTTTTAAAATTGAATTGAATGAATATGGAAAAATTCTAATGACTCCAGTTAAGGTTAGTCACTCAGCATTTCAGGGGGAAATTGAGTTTATTTTACGAACGTTGTTAAAAACAGGTAAAACACTACCTGAATGTGCCATTGTGACATCTAAGGGAACTCGAGTTGCAGATGTTGCTTGGGCTTCAGATGGTTGTTTTTCAGTCATAAAAAATGAAACAGAATGTTCCATTTGCCCTGAAATATGCATCGAAGTGATTTCATCAAGTAATACTAAAAAAGAAATGGATGAAAAAAAACACCTCTATTTTGAGCAAGGAGCAAAAGAGTTCTGGATCTGTAAGAATAATGGAGTAATGGTGTTTTTTGATACCGAAGGTGTGCTTGAAAAATCCATTATGGTTTCAGAATTTCCAAAAAAAATTACTCTTTAGGTAACACGCAATAAATAAACTACCCATATTGTGCAGAAATTTTGTTTGTCTTCTTTGCTACAAAAATAGGCGTGTAGTCACTCTACACAACTATTTTTGTGGCAAAGAAGACGAATAAAAGATTAGATGAGATTTATCGAATCTTATGCAACGTGCAAGTAAGATGGGTAGTTTATTTATTGCGAGTTGCCTTAGACCTATTTAGGAATGAAAATTAAATAACCTGGACAATATTGGTTTCAGCTTTATGTTAGTTTCGATTGATCTGATTGAGCAAAATCGTAGCACTAGAAGGCTGTCCAAGAACTCAGGTTTTTGTCAAATCAAGGCATAAGATTGTCGAAAAAGCACAGTTTACGTGTGTAAATGAGTGTTTTGAGACCATTTTTAACGCAGAGTTGGCAACCTCCTAGGAGGCTGTCCGAAAACGCATCTTTCCGCCAGAACTGCGTTAAAATTCGGCTCAAAATGCTCATTTACACCTGTAAACTGTGCTTTTTCGCCAAATTTTGCCTTGTTCTGACGAAAATCTACATTTTCGGACAGCCTCCTAGGTTGTTTGATGTTTATTCCTTGATCAAAAGTTACGGGATATGACATGTTTACGATATTGATTGTAGATGATACCAGAGAAAATATTAAGGTATTGGCAAGCTTTCTGTTGGAGAAATATAATGTTGTAACCGCCAGAAGTGGCGAAAAAGCATTGGATATTCTGAAAAGAAGACCTGTTGATTTGATTTTGCTTGATGTTCTCATGCCACCAGGAATGAATGGTTTTGAAACATGTGAGAAAATCAAACAAGATAATGATATTGCAGATGTTCCTGTCATATTCATTACCGCACTCAATGATGCTGAATCATTAGATAACAGTTTTAAAGTGGGAGGTGTTGATTATATTGCTAAACCCTTTCGTCATAAAGAGGTGCTTGCCAGAGTAAAGGTTCATATTGAACATTTTAGTATGGTGAATGCAAGGCAACAAATGATTGAAGGACTTGAGGAGGTTGTAAAATATCGAGATATGGCATTTGCAAATATGTCACATGAACTGAGAACACCTTTAAACGCCATTATTGGTTTCAGTGAAATGATTTCTGATGATATTAATGAAGGGGGTATTGAGCATAGTGAAATAAAAAATGATTTAAATTCTATTACTAAATCGGGTCACTATTTACTGAAACTTGTCAATGGAATTCTGGATATTTCTAAACTACAGGCTGATCGCATGGATATCATGCTGACTACTTTTTTGATTTTAGATGTATTGGAAGAGGCCATTATGATGTGTGAAAAAATATCGAAAAAAAATAAAAATACCTTGAAAATCGGTAATGCAGTCAATTTGAATGTCATCGCAGATCGAGCAAGAGTTTTGCAAATCATACTTAACCTTTTAAGTAATGCCTGTAAATTTACTTGTAATGGTGATATTACCGTACATACTACAGTGAACACTGCTTATTTGCATATTATAATTTCTGATACGGGATGCGGTATGAGTGAAAATGAGCAACAAAGATTATTTAAACCATTTTCCCAGGCTAATCAAAATATTAATGCTGAATATGGTGGTACAGGTCTTGGTTTGGCTTTGTCAAAAAAATTGGCAGAGCTTATGAATGGTGGTATATCGATGCAAAGTCGTGTTGGTAAAGGGTCTGATTTTATACTTATCCTGCCACTGGCAACCTCATAGAAAAATCAGTATCGGAAATAAAAATCTATGCCCATTTTAAACGTTTTATTGGTTGTTTTTGGATCACTTATTTTTACAAATATTTGTGTGATTACATTCTTCTATTTTTCACATAACAAAAATCACCTTTATCTCAAAACATTATTGATCTGGATTGGTATTATGGGGGCTTTTTTGGTCGAAGGTCTGC
>Ga0233443_1001793_pt1 | contig 17748 bp, 14 predicted proteins | sample SI_123_September_2_FD_182784 | JGI IMG/M metagenome (GOLD analysis project Ga0233443, IMG submission 182784) | Seawater microbial communities from Saanich Inlet, British Columbia, Canada - SI_123_September2016_200_MG | ecosystem: Environmental > Aquatic > Marine > Inlet | place: Canada: British... | reverse complement strand
GTTTTTTATGGCCTTTCATCTCGCTAATATCGTAGCCATCCAGCAGCCAGTTTAATTGCTGTCCCGTTAAGGTTATTGTCTCTTCATCACCTTTAGGCCCGGCAGCTAGAGCGGATCAAAGCCTGATCCGGAATATCCGCTTGGGCTAATCGCCCAGGCGGGTTTTTCAACAGATTTTGTGGAAAATCCTATGCACTTCATATTCATGAGTACATGAGTATGAAGTTCTTGTTAGATGTCATCTTAGCCTACGTTTACAGTCTTTCTTTGTTACTATAGACCCTACAGTGCAAGTGCCGGTGTGCTACAAATCAAAGCCACCACTAATAATGAAATCCTGAAGTAATTTATCGACTTTAATGTTGACCCTGAATGCTGAAATTTTAGCGCCTTCCAATTCTTCAAAATAAGCCTTGGCTTTGGCTTTATCAACGCAGTTTTTCAAATTATCAAAGCGGCCAAATTCATTGATATTGGCCGCAGTTACTCCGGCATTCATCACGCGGATTAACTTGCTTTTAAATGCGGCGATGTTTTCGTCTTGTGCGCTACCAAGTACGCTAACAACCGCATTAATTTGCGCAATTTTAGCGGCAGCTAGATATTCTATTATGTACTCTCTAAAGGTTTTCCCTTCTTCTGGTTTAACATCACCGCGCTGCACATCATTTAGAAAAATATTGGCAAACTTTTGTTCTTCCTGGCTGAGGGTGGCAAACGATTTATGCAACTCATTGACGATTTTTTGAATATCGTTGCTGTTTGCATCGTCTTTGTGAATCGTCTTCAGGTATTTTTCAAAGCGGGAATTCATGTAATCCGAATCGATTTTACCTGTATCTATTTCCGATAAATGGCCTAATATTTCGAATGGCACTTCATCTGAACCGCCACCACCTTCACCGCCGCCACTGGATAATTCTTTATATCGTAATACCAATATCAAATAGGTATTTTCATCAAGATTTAGTGTCACTTCGGTTTTTTGCTTACCCTTGCCAAAAAGGTAGGTCAGTTTACTCCAAACAAAACCCTGAATTTTCGCCGCTTCTAAATAGTCATTTAAGCCCGCAAACAGTTTTGCAAATTGTCCACAGACTGACGAATCTGCTGGCAGCTTTTCAAAGTTATTAATCCCTGCATTATCAAATAGCTCAACAATCTCATCATAAATAGCATTGATTTTTTTTAAATTGTTGGGCAGTTTATCCACAAACAGCCCGACCGGTTTATCACCGGAATACAGCTTAACCGCATCGTTAATATTGCGCTCCATGCTGTGCGGGTATCGATAATAACGAATAGTGCCAAAGGGTTTTTCATGTTCATTGTAAAGGCGATTAGTGCGAGAAAAGGCCTGTATGATGTTTTCATACTTAAGCTCCTTGTCCATATACAGGGTATTCAACCATTTAGAGTCAAAACCTGTCAGCATTTGCTGTACCACAATCAACAGATCAATTTGTTGTTCGGGTGTTTTTTCAAGGCGTAAATAGGGGTTTTTATGGGCGAGCCGTGCGGCAACGTCTTTTTTAAATTGAGCGTGGTTGGCTAAGGTAAAATCCTGGCCGTATTGCGCGTTATAGTCTGTCAGAATTTCAATTAAACCAGCTTGTTTTAAAACCGTGTTACCAGAGTAATCACCACCTTCATCAATATGTGGGTCAAAAAGGGCTGATATTTTTAATGTCGGTGCCGCTTGTTTTAAAAGGCGGTAATACGTAATGGCTTCGGCAATACTGCTGGTGGCAAAAATGGCGTGGAACTTACTGTTTTGGCTCAGGCTGGTCCAGTTTTCAATAATATCTTCAACCACCTTAGCTTGATGTTCTACACGGGTATATTGCGACGTGGGCACCTCATCTTCAATGCCTTTCACATACTTGCCATTGGCTTCCATCTGCCCGGCCATATCCACTTTACGCATGTAGTGATTAAACACCTCTTTTTTCTTAGGGTCTGCCAAGGCTTCGCTTTCGGTATTGGCTTTGGCTTTTAGCAGCGCCACTTCTCTTCTTAGGTCTTTATCTTTATAGGTCATCACCTTGCAGGGGTCAAAGCCCAATACATTTTTATCGCGAATGCCATCGGCAATGCTGTAGCGGTGCAGTTCGTTACCAAACACGGTTGAAGTGGTATTGTGTTTCTTTTGGTTTTCATCCTGAATCGGCGTACCGGTAAAGCCAAAAAACAGCGCAGCAGGAAAGGTTTGTTTAATAGTGACCAGCATATCGCCAAAAGTGGAGCGATGGGCTTCATCAATGATAAACACCAGCCGCTGGTTGTTGATCAGCGCAATATCGTGGCTTTGAAAGCTCACACCCTCATCATTGGCCTCTTCACTGATATTACTCATTTTTTGAATCGAGCTAACAATCAAAGTATCCGCGTGATCATCGCTTTTGAGTTTGGTGATTAAAACGCCGGTATTTTCGGTGGCTTGCACCGTTTCACCATCCTCAGCAAAGCCCTGATATTCTTGCAAGGATTGCACGCCAAGCTCGATTCTATCCATTAAAAAAACCACTTTATCGGCGTCTTTAGAATGGGCAATCAGCTGCGCCGATTTAAAACTGGTCATGGTTTTGCCCGAGCCGGTGGTATGCCACACATAACCGCCTAAACGGTCTTCATCAGCCCAGTTAGTTTTGGAAACTTTGTCCGAGATGGCGTTGGCGGCATAGTACTGGTAGCTGCGCATCACTTTTAGCACGCCGTCGGAGCCATCGGCCACGGTGTAAAAACCAATCAATTGGTGCGCCATGGGGATAGATAAAAACCGCGAGGCAATGCCTGTCCAATCATTAATAGGCTCGTTATCAAAATCGGCCCAATGAAAGTAAAAATCTTTATTAAACTTGCCATCCATTCCCGGGTTGGCAAAGTACACTGTCTCTTTCGGTTCCATGGCAACAAATACCTGTACCAAAGCAAACAAACCGGTAAACACGCCCTCGGCGGAATATTTTTCGATTTGGTTATAGGCATGGCTGACGGGCACACCGCTGCGTTTAAGTTCTATATGAATTAACGGCATGCCGTTAATCAACAGCATCACATCACCACGGCGGTCGTTGAGTATGCGCGAGCTTTTGGCAAACCTAGGTTGCTGCACCATTTGGTAACGACTTTGCCCGGCTGCAATTTCCTGGCGGTCATAAATGTTTAGGCTGACTTCTTTGCCCAGGTGCAATGGATCATTGGGGTTATCGCGGGTAATGGCCACGGTTTTGCCATTAATAAAGCCATTAAGTTTAAGCGGCGTTTTTAACTCACGGATTTGCTCCACAATTTGCTGCATTTCCGTTTCGCTTAACGGCACATCGTTGAGGCGGTCAATGTCGCGATTGTTCTGAAATAAAATCGTCGCCCAGTTTTGCAGTAAATCCGCTTCGGTCGGGTTTTTTAATACCTCATTTTCCCACCCTTGATTTTTTAGCTCTTCAATTAAGGCAGATTCAAAAGTGGCTTCGCTGGTAAATGTCATAATTAGTTAATCCCTTAAACAAACATTTTTTCCAAGCAGGCCTGCTTGATGTTGTTGAGTTTTTTTAGTTGGGCTTGGTGTTGGTTTAGTAGCGTGTCGAGGCTCTTGAAAAAATTGCCGATTTCAGTTTGTTCAGTAATATTTTTTGGAATTATCACATCTACAGAAGCCAAAGATTTTTGGCTTACTCCTTGTGCAGTTCCCCCACTTGATAATGATACGAATTTCGTTTGCAATGAAGGAGCTCCCAGCATTACTGCCAAGAAATTTTCTTCTATTAGTTTTGTGTTTACTTCAAAAGCTATGGTTCTTTGACTAAGAATATATTTATTATTATCAGGAATCTGAGCTACATTTCCCATCGGCGCTTCTGTTGTAAAAAGCACTTGATTTTTATGCAACTCATTTCCTGACATCCATTTATCATACAACTCTTGGCCTCCAAAATTTGCATCCGTATTAAAGTCAATGAAACCATTTTTTACATTTAATGCTGACAGTGCTAAATAGCCAGTTTCGCTCCAGCCCAGGCCAAGCTTTTTAGGTGTCCTTCCTCTAAAATCGATTATATTCTCAAAATTTTTGAGTAATTTCCGCTCCTCCCACTCCCCACTAAATCCCTTAAACCGAATCTCTGGCAGGGTTGCGCCTTGTTTGGGAAACATTTTTTCGAACAGGGATTTTTTAAGGTTTAACAGCTTGTCGTGCTTTTGCTGATGCTGGGCGATCAGGGTGTCGAGCTGTTGGAAGTAATTGCCGATTTTGGTTTGTTCATCCTCTTCTGTAGGCTTAGGAATCATAACCTTAGCAATTTCATTCATATTTATTTTTTTAGGGAACGCGATATGTAAGGTTCTGTGCCAAATATCTTTCCTTACTTTGTTTGACCCTATACTGTTCTTCAGAAAATAAGGATCTAGCTCTTTATACTTTAGTAACGCTAGCGTCACGTAATAAGCTTTCGGCGCATCCGACTCCACCACATTGGCGGTTCCAACATCCCCTATGCGGGTCATTAACACATCATTTTTCTTTGGAAAAACCTTAAATTCTTTTTCAAAAGAGTTTTTAGAAATAAACTTTTCTGACTTCAAGGTTTTAATATTTTCGACAGAAAGAAACATTACGCCTGAACTTGTATATTTAGGTGTTTGATGTGTTCCGTCATAGACATTAGTTACGTCTCCAAGCGCCTTCTCTTCCCACTCCCCACTAAACCCCTTAAACCGAATCGCAGGCACTTTATCTTCTGCACTCATCTTATTCACTCTGCCGCACCATCTTGCAAGAAGGCTTTCAATTCAGCCAAGCCTTGTTGGTCAAACTCGTTACCGCTGAGTTCGTCGATTAAGCCCGCTAATGCTTGCTCGGTGTTTTTGATCTCGCTGGCAACATCGGCATAGGTGGTGGCGTATTTATCCGCCAGTTTTTGCACTTGGTTGGTGAGTTGGTGAATCAGATTAGTTGGCAATTGACTTAGCTCGCCAAGCAAGGGGGTGATCCATTTGAGTTCTAGCAAGCTATTCACTTGCTCGTCGTTCAAGTTTTCGATGGTGGTTTTGGTTTTAAGATGTAGTGCTTCGGTGTCGGCTTTAACTTCTTTTTTTAGGTCGCCTTCTTCACTCAATAAATCATTAGCTTTGACTATTTTTTTTTCAAATGAGTCTTCTGCAAATTCAACATGTGACTGAAGTGTTAGTATGTATTTATTTACATTTCCTTTGCCATAGGTTCCGTCTTTATTGGCTTGAATATTCCCCCATTTAACCTGGTTATGGCTTTCGATGAAGCCTAGTTTTTCTGGTTTCTTTGCTTTGTTGTCAAGATTCTCAATGTAGGCTTTTAATGTATTTATCTCTTCAGATTCCACGTCTACATATATTTCTTTCAGCACTTTAGTTATCTCCGCTTTTACAAAAGCTGTATTGCCATCATTCAATATGGCGGAGTCTTTTTCTTCTTCTGTAAAAGAGTCGATAATTTCTTCAAGCTCTGCGCCTATTTCGGCTAGACTGTTTTCTTGTTGCTTCAGGGCTTGAAGCTCGTCATTCAAATAGGTAGTTTGCACTAAGGCAAACGGCATGATGTGACCTACCCAGCCGTCTTGCACTTCAGTGTCTTTGCCTTTGAATTTTTTGGTGACTATGTTTGGGTCAACCTGTTTGCTGGCTTCAAAACCTTCGGTTTGCAGCATTTCTAAATCGGCGGCGATGGTTTGCCAGTGATTATTGAGCAATTGGTAGGCTTGATATTTGTCGATTAAAGCGATGTTATTGATGGCGGTTTTTGCTATGCGTGTAAAAAGCGCATGGCTTAGTACGCCTTCTTGTTGGGTAATTTTAATTGCACGCCACTGAGTGATTAACTCGGTTCTTAGGTAGCTATCAAAATCACTAAAGGCCTTGGCATAGGTTTGGGCAAAACTTTTTACTTCGCTGTGTTGGGTAATAGTGTCTTTTACATCAATAGTCGCAATGGCTAGCTGGGCATAATGGTTTGAATTGTTGGTGAATAAGGCTTTACACAAAGCGGGAAAGGCTTGCCAATAATCAGCAAACTGCTTGATTTCGTTCACTGGAATACCGCCCAACATAGTCGCGTGTAAATCCCAACTTTCGGCAGCGGCGGCAGAATCTACATACCTAGGAATATTAAGATTGTAATCATTTGCACGAAGCGACTCTTTACTCACTACTTGCGAAAACTTTGGGTTGCTTTCTCTATTTATTACGGCATCAGCAATGCGTTTAATGTCTGAGGCTTGCAGTTTGTTGTTTTTACCCACTTTTAAAAAGTGCTTGGAGGCATCGACTATAAGCACGTCGGTATTGCTGCGCTTTTGGCGTAACACCAAAATAACGGTAGGGATACCGGTGCCAAAAAAGATATTGGCAGGCAGACCGATAATGGCACCTATGTGGTTTTGCTCAATTAACTGCTTACGAATGGTGCCTTCTTCACCGCCACGGAATAACACGCCGTGGGGCAATACTATGGCCATCATGCCGTCTGGCTTTAGATGATACAAATCGTGCAGCAAAAAGGCGTAGTCGGCTTTGGTTTTGGGGGCTAGGCCAAAGCGCGAGTAACGCGGGTCGTTTTCTTTGTGGTCTGGATCCCACTGTTGTGAATAAGGCGGGTTGGAGACTACGGCATCCACATAGAGTGGGTTATAAGAACCCATTGGGTCGTTATCGTCAAAGTATGGCCAGTCGTCTTCTAGGGTGTCGCCGTTGCGAGTGACAATATTATTGGGTTTTATACCGCGCATGATCAAGTTCATACGGGTTAAGTTGTAAGTGTTGGCTTTGAGCTCTTGGGCAAAGTATTTTATGTTGTCTTGGCCATCAACATGCTTGGCAACACTGTTACCAATGTTAATCAGCAAGGAGCCTGAGCCGGATGTCGGGTCATAAATTTCTATTTTTTCTTTATCTTTTACGTGATGCGCGATGATCTCTGACATGAGCAGTGAGACTTCATGGGGTGTATAGAACTCACCGGCTTTTTTGCCCGCATTGGCGGCAAACTTTTCAATCAGGTATTCGTAGATATACCCCAGTACGTCGTAGTCTTGTTTGCCATCCATGGGGATAACTTTGATCAGTTGCAGTAAGTCACTAATCGCTTTGGTTTGCTTGGCAGCGCTTTCGCCCAATTTACTAAGGCCGGTTTGCAGGGTATTAAAAATGCCATCAAACAGTTTTTTGTGGTTGGCGTGTATTAGGCGCTCAAAGGCGGATAAGGCGTCACGCACGTTGGAGACATCAAAATCACTGCCTTTTGCCAGCCATGTTGAAAACAAATTGTCATAGGCAATAAAGTAGCCTAGCTCTTTTCTGATGTAGTCGGCTGTTTCGGTATCGTCTTCGCTCAGTAAAGCGATGTCAGCATCTGACATGCCTTGCTTTTTGGCGTACTGGATTTGTTGATCCGATAGGTATTTATAAAAAATAAAGCCCAGAATGTAATCTTTATACTCGTTGGCTTCAATTTTTGAGCGCATCTGATTAGCCGATTCCCAAATCTTGGCTGCTAATTGTTGTTTATTCAAAGCCTATTTCCTTTTCATGTCGTAGCGGGGGTAGAATTAGTATGTATAACCACAGCGGTTTTGTTCAACTAATAATTATACTGTTTCTGTCCTAACTGTATACCACTCTGAAATATCAAAATATCCAGTTCATGATTTCAGCAGTCATCATGCTTTGGGGCGTTCCATCCACCAAAAATAGACGTATTGATTTTCCTTTATTTGCATCATTCATGTTATTTTCTTATTTCCCGTCCAATAGTATTAGCAGAAACCCCTAACAACTCCCCTACTTCGGCTTGTGTTTTTCCACCGTTCAATAATTCATGCATATGCTGAACCTGTCCGTTTGATAAAGCTTTAGGTCGCCCGACATGCTTACCGCGTTTTTTTGCCGCTTTCATTCCTGCCTTTGTGCGCTCTTTAATTAAATCACGTTCAAATTCAGCTAATGCGCCCATAATATGAAACACCAGCTTACCGCCTGTCGTGGTGGTATCAATTCCATCAGTTAAGCTATGGAAGCCAGCATCCTGCCCTTTTAATTTATCAATTAATTCGCAAAGAAACCCTAGAGAACGCCCTAACCTGTCCAGCTTCCAAACAACTAAAATATTGTTACCTTCCGCAACGGCTGAAAGAGCTTGTGAAAGCCCTTCCCGATCTTTAGTTATTCCGCTTTTTCCTTCATTGGTGAATATCTTTTCACAGCCAGCCGCATTGAGAGCATCAAGCTGTAAATCAAGATTTTGTTCATCGGTCGAAACTCTAGCATAGCCTATTTTCATGGCTATAATAATGACATGCCCTTTTGATGTATTCAAGGACTATATTTTTCAATCAGTTACGAAGGAAGGTTTTTCATGTCAAAAGGGTTCCCTTTTGGTGGATGGTAATAATCAACTCTAACCTTAAAATATATGCTTTAGATGAAATTTATCGTAGGTCATCAATATCCTGTTTCCCTAGCACACTCATAATTTCTATTACATCCCCTTCAATACGATAATAGATAGTATCGACACCACATACGCTATGCCTGTATCCTTTGCGGATATGATCTACGGCCTGATATAAATAAGGTTGTTCAGCAATTTTTTCAAAGCGATCAAAGAATGCAAAATAATATTTATCAGCCTGTGCTTCTCCATGTTTAATAACTCCATACTGATGAATTCTAATTAGATCATTTTCAGCATCTTCACTTAGTTTATAAGTCCCCATTATGTCGTAATTCTTCCTTGGATTTAGCTAGGATTTCATCGCGAGTCTGATCAGTAAATCCGCTTTGCTCTGCTTTAATTAATTTTGCTCGTATAAAATCAATTTCATTTTGCTGTGCCCTGGCTTTTCGTATCAAGTCATTTACAACATCACTTTTACTTGTATATTCTTCGCTTTCAACTTGAGTATTAAGCCAGTTATTATTTGGTGTTGTGAATGAAATACTTTGTCTTGTCATCGTAAATCCTCCTTAAAATAAGTATGATTCAACAATACACCAAAACTGCATCACATAAAAGTAAAAAGAATTAAGTGACTTTATGAGAATGCTGTTTTGAAACATTGAAAGAGACACGCTCCACCCTATGTCTTGCAAGGCTTACTTTGCAAGACATTAAAACATCCCCTCCAAAACCCCAATAGTTGAGTCGCTTTCCCCACCAGAAAACCTCAACTCTACCACCTCATCCCCAGGCTTTAACCAAAACTGCACTACCACTTCCCCTCGAATTGCCACCATATTCAAATACTCGTCAAGATCCTCAGCCTTGGCATAATGCAATCTAACCGTACTACCGCTAAGCATCACTGGATGATACAGCTCAATATCATTCATGCTTGGCAACATCCCTGAGTCTACAAATAGCTCACCTAACAAGTAATATTCATGATTAGTCTGCAGGTTATCCACTAACCACCGCAATGAGCGGCCATTCATATTCACACGCTGCGTAATCACTCTCAACGGCTCGCCTTTAATCAGCACCGCTTCAGTTGGGAACGGATTATGATTAACCTCACTCTCACCTACCGATCTTGATTTACCGTTATATTCGACAATCAAGCCACCTTGCCATGTGCCCAAGATCGGACAAGTACATTGGATGTGCTCCAGGGTAGGATTATCAATCGCATTCAGCTCAAGTGAGTAAAATTTCTTTCCCTGGACCTTAACGTACTCATCCCGGGCAATATCAAAGTTACGCAGTAATTGATGCAGTCCACCACGCAAACCTAAATCACTCATGGGATACAAACCTGCAGAAAATACAACTAACGAGCACAGCACAATCATTTCTGCCTTACTCCCCACTTCCAGACGAAATTTAATCTTGCCAGGCATCACCACTCTAATATCTGATGGCCAAAACAAATCCACACCACGAATATTCGCCATACCAATCTGTAAATGTGACCAATAACCCCCAACTATCGCCCAAAAATACATCGGATAAATTACATATAAAGGAGAAGCCAAGGCACAAAGAACAGCAACCCCAATAAATGAGTGCGTAATCGTTCGATGACCAAATTGTTTTTCTAACGGACCGGAGTTCGTGATGAGCCCAGGCATTGAGCAATATTACTTTGCTCTGATTTATTGTTGGTAAATCCTTCTGAGCGATTCAGCGACTTCTCTAAATTTATCCCGCATTGCGATAGGTTCTAAGACTTCAACATTATCTCCAAAACCTTGCAGCCACCACCGTAGTTCTAGCGTGTCGATAACTTCAGCTTCAAGCAATACTCTTCCATCTTCTTGGTCGGTTAGTGTCTGTTTGACGGACAATGTTGTTTCAGCCAAATGACGGGCTGTTTGGGCATCGAATAATGCTCGAAGAGATATGGGCTGACGGGAAAGTGGGTAAGAGAATTGTTGTTCTTTTTGGATGTAGTCTTCTAAAGAAAAGCCCCGATGAAAAGTAATATGCTGGTTAGTCATTTCGACTTGAGTAAAGCGGTGTAATGCAAATTGTTTTATATCGTCGTAATCCCACAAGGTACAAACAAGATAAAAGAGTCCCATACGACTCACAATACCTAGCGGGTGTATTTCGTAGTCTTTAATCACTTGACTGCCGCGAGGTTGATAGCGCGCTATCAGTATTTTTTCTTGTAGCAATCCTTCATAAATAGTTCTTTGCACTTCTGGATTGATGGTAGGTTGTTGTAAGGTGAACCCTCGCCCAATAACAGATACTTTATCGGGCCAGTGCCTGAGTTGTGACTCAGAGCGATCATTTAACACCTCATGTGCCCGAGTAAAGTATGGACGTAGTAATGTTAGCGTTGCTGCGGGTAATAACGGTGTTAAGTAAGACTCTGACATATTAAATGCCAGCGCTGTTACTGGGTCCATACCGGGTAAATCTTGAATCGAAGCTTCTTCTATCCAAAACCAACAATTCTTCCGTCCTTCGGTGTCGTTGCTTAGTGGAAATGATATCGATAATTTATTTAAGTCACGTTGTACCGTGCGTGTATCGACGTTGTATCCCTCACTATTCAAAATTTCTTTAATCTCAGATACTGAAATCTTTTTAGGGTAGCGAGGGATTCTAGTCAATATTACCCATTGGCGGTAGAGAGTTTGATCAGATCGGCTCATGGTTCATCTCGAATGGAAAATAAAAAACAGCTTACCTGAACTATACGACAACTTAGGTCGATAAAAAAGTAATTAAGCGACTTTATTTGTCGTATTGGTAAGATAACCTAGTCATGAAAAGATAAGGAAAAAAAGCGATGTATAGAAAAGAATCAACAAACAGTGCACTAAATAAACGCTATGACATTATCGGTGATATTCATGGTCACGCTGATGCGCTTGAGACGTTACTCGAAAAACTAGGGTATCAAAAGCATCAGGGAGTTTATAAGCACCCCATGAATAAGGCCATTTTTTTAGGTGATTTTATTGATAGAGGGCCTGATCAAAGAGGCGTGCTTGATCTTGTCATGCCAATGGTAAACCAAGGGTATGCTATGAGTGTTATGGGAAATCACGAATTCAATGCCATTGGTTATGCGACTCTCGATCAGGTAGGCCAGCCTTTACGTAAGCATTCAGTGAAAAATAATAAGCAGCATAGCGCATTTTTAGAAGCCTACCCATTGGCTGAAGAGCGACAAGTCATTATTGATTGGTTTAAAACATTACCTTTTTATATTGAAACAGAAGCTATCCGTGTAGTTCATGCCAATTGGAATGATCGGGCGATTCAAATTTTAAATAAATATTTAGACAATAACCAACGATTAAAAGACGATGCTTATGACCGTGCTAGTAGTAAAGAATCAGAGTTATATAGTGCGGTAGAAACGGTATTAAAAGGGCCTGAAGTTAGGTTGCCAGACGGTGTGTCTTTTAGTGACAACGATGGAATTGTTAGAACCAAAGCGCGAGTGAATTGGTGGGCGCCGAAAGAAAGTCTGTTACAAGAAAAGCTACAGTTAGGTTCTGAACTTAAAAATGCACAAAGTCTTAAAACGATGGCGCTAGATGATGGGGTAAATTATGACTCTAAAGCAAAGCCTTTGTTTGTTGGACACTACTGGCTTAAAGACGAGATACCTAAGCCCTTATCAGGTAATAGTGTTTGTGTTGATTATAGTATTGCTAAAAGCGGTAAGTTAGTCGCTTATCAGTGGCAAGGGGAGGAGGTGTTGAATGAGTCTCAGTTTGTCTGGTAGGAAACAAATAGAGGGTAGTAATTTTTTTAGTTATTTAGGCCAGATTATTAATAAAGGATACCTATCAAAGAATAGAGTCTGAAGTCGTAATAATTTTTACGGTCATAATTCAATACGGAGTTCAATCATGACAGATAAAAAAACTGGTTTAACGAAAGTAGAAAAAGAGAAAATCAAAGATGAAAGACCATCTGGGACAATGAGTGAGGACGAGTGAAATAATATCATTACCGTTGTAAAAATACCTTGGGGGTTTGGGGGCAAAGCCCCCATGCTTGCATAGTAAGTTTGATATCACGAATATGCGACAGGTTGGTTGACATTTAGCGCTCACGGCTTAATGAAGCAGTGAATAAAGAAGATGTTGCCTATATTATCTATGAATAATTTCTTGGTTATTTTGGAGAGGGTGTCATAAAGCCCAAAGGTCACGGTGTAGATGACTTATTAGATTTAAGTTTTTTTAAGGAGATAAGATAATGGCGAGAATGAGCAAGAAGCAAAAATTAGAGCTAAGGTTTAATAAATATGGGATAGAATGAATCAAGCCACTAAGGGTTTATCCATGAGTAGCGTAAAACCCCGCCGTTCAGGGTGGGGATGTAAGCGGCTAGTCTGTGAAGTGAGCGATGCAACAAGGTCGCCAGCAGCAGAAACCAGTGAGCAGTAGCGATACACACTCACTCTTAGGTAACTAGGAATCCCCTTCCTTTAGGTGGGGGAGGATGTCAAGGCGGACGTAGTTTTGTTGATGATGATTCGACCTTAGCGGACTTTTTTTGATAGGTCATGTGTTAAACGTAATTTCTACGTGTATTGTTTTTTAAATTTTAGGAGATAAAATTATGGAAAGTTTAGATGGTATTAACTATCTTTTTTTTAGTTCAGCACCCAAAACAGCGGAAGAAATTAGTGAAGTAGAGACGTTGGAGTTACCAAACTCTTGGGGGATTTTAGAGGCAGACGAGGTTTTAATATGGATGAGATCTATTGCAGAGTTAGGTAATCTAAAAACAATTTTAGTACCGGATAATGTATTTATTAGTACTGATAAGAACTGCAGTCGCGAGTTACCTGTAGACATGCTGGATGATTTAATACAGTCTGGTATAAATATTGATTTTAAAGAAAAAAAAGGTGGATACCTATCTTTTGACCTTAAATATGGGGTGGGTGAGAATCATGGTAGCAGCGACGGTCTACGTGAGAACTCGTTCCCTTTTACGGAATTAGGTCTCATTAAAAACTTTAGTGATTTGTTAGATATATATAAAAATCCACAAGAATTCATCGATAAGTTAGATGGCGAAGATCTCTATGGACTTTTTAAAAAGATAGAAGATGATATTGGTGAAGAATGTGGGTTTGACGGGGATGAGTATTTAGAGATTACGGGGCTTTATGGCGTGGACTATGATGATTGCATTTGGAAATTAGGCGCAGATAATGAGGATGAAGAAGAATGGGATGAAGAAGAATGATATTTTTATGGTCTTTGTTCTTTAACTAAACCCCGCTCTTTGAGGATATGTAGAAGAAAATAAAAAATCTACTATATTTTAAGGGTTACCGATCTTATTTTTGACAGGTCGGGTGTTAAATGTAATTTCTAAGTGTATTAGTTTTTAAATTTTAGGAGATAAAATTATGGCTTTAAATGATAATGATAATGAGCAATGTGCTGCCATACTAAAGAAGTTAGCGGGTGATAAGAATGAGGATGTGCGCAGAGAAGTAGCCGAAAACCCCAGCACCCCTGTAGCCATACTAAAGAAGTTAGTGCGTGATAGGAAAGACGATGTGCGCTGCGAAGTAGCCAAAAACCCCAACACCCCTGTAGCCCTACTAGAGAAGTTAGCAGGTGATAAGCATGAGTATGTGCGTGGTGACGTAGCCAACAACCCCAACACGCCTGTAGCCCTACGAGAGAAGTTAGCGGGTGATGAGCATTGGATAGTGCGCTGCGCAGTAGCCAAAAACCCCAACACCCCTGTAGCCCTACTAGAGAAGTTAGCAGGTGATAAGCATGAGTATGTGCGCAGTGGAGTAGGCGGTAACCCCAACACCCCTGTGGCCCTACTCGAGAAGTTAGCGGGTGATGAGGATAGGAAAGTGCGCTGCGCAGTAGCCGAAAACCCCAACACCCCTGTAGCCATACTAGAGAAGTTAGCGGGTGATGAGGATTGTACGGTACTCCAAGGTGTGGCCAGAAACCCCAGTACACCTGTAGTAGTAGTTGTGCCCCTGCTCGAAAAGTTGGCAATAGCCGAGGCGACAGGTAATGATGATATGGAAGAGTGGCGCTTTTTTGTGGCCAAAAACTGCAACACCCCTGTAGCCATACTCGAGAAGCTGGCAGGGTATGAGGGTTTAAGAGTGCGCATGAGCGTAGCCCAACACCCCAATACTCCTGCTTCTGTGCTCGAGAAGTTAGCAAAGGATGAGGACGAATCTGTGCGCAACAGAGTGGCCGGTAACCCCAACACCCCTTTGGCCATACTGGAGAAGCTGGCGGGGGATGAGGACTACTTCGTGCGCAACGGAGTGGCCAACAACCCCAACCCCCCTGTAGCCCTACTAGAGAAGTTAGCGGGAGATGAGGACGAATCTGTGCGCAACAGAGTGGCCGGTAACCCCAACACCCCTTTGGCCATACTGGAGAAGCTGGCGGGGGATGAGCACAAAGATGTGCGCAACGGAGTAGTGCTTGGTTTAAACAAAGACTTTAGATTAACTGTAGTGATGGCAATGATCATTCACAGTGGTGAATACAACTTAACGGCCATACTAGAGAAGTTAGAGGGTGATGTGGACGAAAGAGTAGCCCGAGACCCCAACACCGTTGTAGCCATACTAGAGAAGTTAAAGGGTGATGAGTATGTGGGTATACACAAAAGAGTAGCCGGAGACGGCGACACCCCTGTAGCCCTACTAGAGAAGTTAGCGGGGGATGAGGATTGGATAGTGCGCAGTGAAGTAGGCGGAAACCCCAATACTCCTGTGGACATACTAGAGAAGTTAGCAGGGGATGAGGATGAGGGTGTGCGCAGTGAAGTAGGCGGAAACCCCAGCACACCTAAGTCTGTGCTAGAGAAGTTAGCGGGTGATGAGGGTGAGTACAGAATTGTGCGCCACAATGTGGCCAGAAACCCCAACACCCCTTTGGCCATACTAGAGAAGTTAGCGGGTGATGAGGGTTGGTCTGTGCGGAATAGAGTAGCCATAACGCTGAAAATCAGGGGAACGGAGCGATAGCGAAGTGATGATTTTTAGTCCGCGGTAGGCGTCAGGGTAAATTTGCCAATCTGACGTATGCGATAGCATGCGAGGGCGGCTAAAGTTTTATACCGATAGCCGGTTTTCTAATAATGACAAGAAGATTAACCTGAAACCAAAAGTTAGTGGGTTTTGTGCGCAAGATTGCCACCAACCCACTCAATTATTTTTACTGTAAGGAAGAGATATGGCGAAACCTATTTTATTATCTTTTAGTGGTAAAGAGTCCCATTTTGATCACGTAAAACTTGATCGGAGTAAGCTTTATGGGAAACGTAAACGAGTAGCCTATGATCCTGAGGGCAAAGAATGTTCTCGCCATTCACTAACGGCGGATGGTCGATTAGTTATTAAATCGGGCATGACAGCGCAAGGTTACTTCACCGATGAAGGGCGTTGGATACCAAATAAAGATTTAGTGGGTATGGATAGTACCGGAAAACCCATACCGCTAGTTCCTTCAACGCTCGGCGTTGTCCAAGAGCTCTCTACACCCTGCCTTCCTGAACTTCTTTTAGATCTCAAACCCACAACGGTTTATATGCTAGATCCTTCAGAGCTTGATTCTGCTTTGGAGGAACAGCTGGTAAAGGGTTCCATCTTTAAATTTGCTCTAAATTATCGATCGGATTATCAAGCTGAAACGGCATTTCTGTTAAAAAATGATCAGGGTTATTTTTGTGTTGTAGGCAATCCAACGGTTTCTGAATGGTGTGAGTTAGATAAACCCGCTGTTGAAGTTTATCAAGAGGATGATGATGCAGATGACCTTGATTTCGATATGTTTTAAGCGCTAGGGTGATTTATGAGTAGAAAAATATACATAAGTAATGATGCGAATTTAGATGCAAGCGTTATTATGGAAACGGTCAAAATTATCCCGACGCCTTCAATGGGTGTTGAGGGTGAAAACATAACCTTTAAACGATATCTTTCGGCGGTAGCCGCATATAACCAAGATATTCATCACAGTGAAGCCTTAATTGCGAGTGACCCTGAGGTTGATATGGAATTAGTCGGAAAGGCATTGCAAAACTTGACGTCTGTTTATGTCTCATCAGCCGGCCAATTAATGTATGCCCCACCAGACATTGAAGAGGTTATTTTAAACCCTGATGGTTCTGAACGTGAGCGCCGAAAACCTGTTGATATTGAAGCGAACGTCAATGATGAATTCCCTCTTAAATGGTTAGGGAAGAAAATGCCTATAGCAGACTGTTGTAGAAAATTCTTCTTTGGTCGAACTATTCAGTTAAAACACGTTGACGGTCTTACTTTTGACTATTTACACAAAATAGCGTCTCAAATAGAGGCTGACAAAGCGATGGTTTTGGTGGGTACAGGTAAGACAGGTAAAGACCCACTTATATTTCAGGCTAATGGTCGCCCGTGTCGCGGTTTCCTAGAAGGACGGACACAAGATGCCAAATTTAAACTGTTTCTTCATTTAAGTGATCTAGAACTTAAACGTCCGGGGTGAGTATGTCGCTATTTAATGAAAATAATTCAACAGCTTTAGGTACTGGGTTGTTATGTCCTGCAGGGTCTGTTGCAGATAAATCGGTTCTAGGAAATTTCAGGCGTTATAAGGCCAGAGTGGCAGGAAGTTACCGCGCAGTATTGCCTGATGAAATAACAAAAACGTTAGCTTCTGGAAAGCACTGGGTTTCACCCAAGGTGGATGGCGAATTATGGTATTTAGTTCTTGGGGAGGGCGCTCCATTTTTAGCCAGTCCTCAGGGAAAAGTGATAGCCGGAAGCGTGCCTTTATTGGAAGAGGCTGGGTCGGTTACTTCCAAAGTAGCTTGTCGGACGATTATTGCCGGTGAGTTATTTGCGGCTGTTAAATCAGGACGCCCCCGAGTGGGTGATTTGAAGTCCGCATTAGGGGGTGGACCTGAAGCTGAAGTTCAGCGTCTTGGCTTTTCGGCTTTTGATTTACTTGAAGGTGGGACAAAAGAGTCGCAAATGCCTCTGGATGATTACAATGAAAGACTGGCCGTTCTGAAGCAGTTATTTGATGGTGGCAAACGCATTAAAGCAATAGCTACGCATGAATGTAATACCGGAGATGAAATTAATACGCTTTTTCTGGATCTAGTTCAGTCTGGAAAAGCGGAAGGCTTAGTTGCGCGTAATGAAGGCGGTTTGATTTATAAGATTAAGCCTTCAATAACTTTAGATATGGTTGTTCTAGGTTATACCGAACGAACCCATGATGTTACTCAAGTGCGTTCATTATTATTGGGGTTAA
>Ga0233443_1001792_pt1 | contig 17755 bp, 14 predicted proteins | sample SI_123_September_2_FD_182784 | JGI IMG/M metagenome (GOLD analysis project Ga0233443, IMG submission 182784) | Seawater microbial communities from Saanich Inlet, British Columbia, Canada - SI_123_September2016_200_MG | ecosystem: Environmental > Aquatic > Marine > Inlet | place: Canada: British... | reverse complement strand
GAAAATATGGAAAAATCTAGGGAATTTTTTGGAAAAAATAAAAAAGGATTAAATTTGGGATGGAATTTTTGAATTATTCAAAGGTCTCTTTAGATTTAAGCGAATTTAATAATATGCTTTAAATTTGAATAACATTGCTCAAAGTACGGATCGTAAGAGGCGCACAATACAAATACTTCTTTAGAAGTGTTAAAACTGAGCAGCTAAATCATTAAAGTTTTATCAATAACCATGGAGTGTGAAAAGTATAAAAAGATTAATTTTTAAATTAAGTATAGCGTTTGCTTAGAATATGGCTTGATTGGCCTCTATTTTATTTAAAAATCTGATGTACTTTAGAATGTACATTCGATTATTTCAATATAATACATAATAAATTGTTTATGGGTAAAATATGGAAATTTATAATTTCTGCTGAAGAGCTATTAAACTATTTTTAAGGGGATTAGCATTGGCGCAGAGCAGGGCAGGGGAAATAAATATTGGAAATAAATATTTTAGACTATGCAAAGTTATTTCTAGCTTTAAGAAAAAAATTTTAAATTTATTGTGCCATGTAGGGGGGGGGTAATGTTGAATAAAATTTGGTTAATAAATTTTTTTATTATTAAGCTATTTATCGTTATTTTTAAAAAAATAAAATTTAACGATAAATACGGATTGTCATATTACCTATGGTCAAATACTAGGCCGATTGACACATATCAACGTAAAGTAAGAACCGATGATGAAACTTTGATAGAACTTGTTCTTAAGGTAATCAACGTTATTAATAATGATAAAAAACCATTAGTTTGCTTTGATATAGGTGGATATATCGGTGTAATAACGTTAGCCATGCTGAAAAATATGAAGAACAAAGGTATGGTCCATGTCTTTGAGCCGGTAAGAGTGAATTACTATAGAATCTGTGAAAATTTAAAGCTCAATAATTATTCAAATGTAGTGGTTAATAATTTTGCTATTTCTGATTATTCTGGACTTGGCTTACAAAATATAACAGTTGAAGGTGGTAATGAATTTCTACAGAAGCTTCATGACCATAGTGGGGAAATATCAGGAGATGAACTTTCCGAAAGTGAGGCTAATCAAGATGTGAAAGAACAGCAGATTACCATGGTCATGTCATTGATGAATTATATGGATTTATGTTCAATAGATTGGGTTGACGTAGTTAAAATAGATGCTGAATCTATAGATCATTTAGTGCTAAATGGTGGAAAACAGTATTTTTATGAGCAAAAATTTGGCTTTATATTTGTTGAGTATAATCATGGCTCATACTGCTCATCGGAGCTGTTGAGAATGCTAAATGATGCCAAATATGATGTGTATTACATCGTAAGAAATGCAGGTACATTGGTTTCTAATTTATCTGATTATCCATCTGGATATAAAACATGCCTTAATATATTGGCAATTTCTAATCTTGTAGAGGCGGATAAGCGCGATAAAATTTTGAGTGGAGTTGTTTTGTAGTTTGTGCTAATTGTATATAACATAAAAGGTAATTATATTTTTACTTCAATGTGTATCCAATGTGAGCACTATTCTTTAAAGATGCTACCCACTGAATTGTAAAATTGATTATATTCTCAGTCTTAGCAATACTAAATTTGATTTATTAGATCTGGTATGTATGCTTTTTGTAGGTTGAGTTGGTATGGATAATTTTTTGGAGTTAGCCTGCGTTTTAATTTAATAATATTGGTATAAACATGAATGAAACAAAACAAGGTTTAATTTGGATTAAAGGATTTTCTGCATCAGGAAAAACCACTGTTGCACGTATTGTCGAGTTTTTATTGAGACAGGATAAGTGTAATGTTATATCGCTTGACGGTGACGAATTAAGAAGTATATTTGGGGATATGTGGGGATATGATGTTGCAAGTAGGCGTGAGCTTGCTAATGCATATTTCAGGCTGTGTAGTCATTTATCATCACAAGGATATGTTGTAGTTATTTCCGCAGTTGCAATGTTTGATGATTTAGAAAAGTGGGTTCAAATAAATATACCAAATTCTATGCAGGTGTTCTTAAGTGTCCCCATAGATAAACGTAAAATTCGAGATTCTAAAACAAAGAAGATATTTTCAAGAAAAAACTTTAATGAAGATGATTATGATTTACCAAAAAAATCAGATATTGTAATAGAAAACTATGGAGATACGACTCCAGATGATGCTGCAAAAAAAATTTTAAAAATGTATCTTTCTTTTAAGGCAGATAATACAGATAGAAATAGGTCAGATCATTGGAAAGAATATTATTCAAAAAACATTGCCCCTATTGGTTCATCAACTTTTGCCGAATATGTTCTGCCGAAAATGAAAAAAAGTCAATATATTTTAGAAATAGGATGCGGGAATGGCAGGGACGCCGTATTTTTTGCATCTAATGGTATGGTGGTTGATGCTATTGATAGGTCTGAAGATGCTATAAAACTATGCAATAATAAGCATATAAATACTGGAATTAGGTTTTTTTCTGGTGAAATAGATCAAGTATCAAATATAGATAGTGACATTATATATGATAATATTTATTGTCGTTTTGTGATACATGCAATGCCAATTGAAGAAGAAATTGTATTAATTCGTAATGCCTTCAATTTGTTGAAAATAGGAGGAAGTATTTTTATAGAATGCAGGTCTATCAATGATCCTATGGCACGTAAGGGCGAAGTGATTAGCCCGACAGAAAGAATTAATGGTCATTATAGAAGGTTTATAATTCCAGCAGAACTTGAATATCGACTTAAAGAAGCTGGATTTAGAGTCATTAGCCTGCATGAGGAAGAGAATGTTTCCCAATATAAGGATGATAATCCTGTGGTAATCAGGGCTACAGCCACTAAAGTATAGTAGTATTCGATGAATATTTTGAATGCAATCCCGTGACCAGAAGCTCTAAACATAGTTATGTCTGTATTAGTGGTTATGGGTGGACTGGTTCTAGTGCATGTATTGATTTATTAAAAGAGTTTGATGGTTTTTGCGCTCCATCAGGAGAGTTTAGGATTTCAAAAGACCCATATGGATTGGTAGATTTGGAGAATTTATTAGTACATGACTGGGAGTTTATAAGACATGATACTGCTATCAGAGATTTTCTTAAATACTGTGAAGTTTTAAGCAGAGGAACGGGACTATTTAGCAAGACAGGCAAAGATTTTTCTAGTAAATTAAATATTAATTTTATGAAAGAATCACAATCATATATTGATAAGTTAACTGACATGACATATTTTGGCGATACTTTTGTTCATCGCTATAATATTCCAGCTTATAAGAACTTTTTCATGAAAGCAAGAAGTAAGTTTGGAAAAAATAATGCAAAATCTATGTATTTAGCAAGACCTTCTGAGGATTTTTTCATAAAAGAAACAAGAAAGTATATTGATAATTTATTTATTCAGTATGCACATGATAAAAATGTAAAGAAGGTTATATTAGATCAGGCTATACCGCCAACTAATATTTTAAAAACAAAGAGATATTTTAACAATATAAAGATTATCATTATTGATCGTGATCCTAGAGATATATATGTAAATATGCACAGAGGAAAAGGGTTGCTTGGACCGGATTTAATTAATATGGATTCATCTGAAAAATATATAACTTGGCATAATATGCTACGAGAAAAAAGCTTATGCGATAATTTAAAGGAAAGTGTTTTAAGATTGTATTTTGAGGATCTTATTTTTAAGTACGACGAATCAATTGATAAGATTACTAATTTTTTAGATATTGATTCTTGCCATAGTCAGAAAGGTAAATATTTTAAACCATCTGACTCTATCAAGAATGTTGGCTTATGGAAAGAATATAAGAATCAGATAGTCATGTCTGAAATTTACGATAAATTAAAAAGTGATTGTTATAAATTCTAGCTTTATCGGATAACAGCAAAATGGAAAATAATAGAGATAGATCTCCTAGGTTTGTTTTTGAGTTTGATATGAACTCAGGAGATTTAAATATCAATAAAAATCAATATTTATACCCAAAACCTGTGGAGATTTTCCATGGTGAATTAGTGTTATTTATTTTTGGATCTCCGATTATTAATGGCTCAATCAATAAGAAGAGTATTTCTAATGATATTATTAGTATGTCTATGCTAGACGAGAATTATTTAAAGAAAATAGATGGTGAATTTTTATTTGTTTTAGTGGATAAAAAAAATAAGACATTAGAGGTTGCAAATGATAGGTATTCATCATTTACTATGTTTTATTTCTCAATTGGTAGTAAAGTTGTTCTATCACATGCATATATTGATATTTTAAAGAAAATATCATCTTATGGTTTATTGCATTTAAAGGAGGATGTTTTATTTGAATACTTATGGTTTAGAAGAGTTTTTGATGATAGAACTTACGATAATTATTCTAAATATCTAAAACCAGCAAGAATTATTTGTTTTAAAAAGAAGAGGATAAATGAGATTAATTACTGGACGCCAAAGTATATTAAAAATAGTAATTCATTAGAGACTAACTCTATGATTCTTAAGGACCTGTTAATTGATGCGCTTGAAAAAAAACTTAGTAATGTGTCCAGTAAAAAAATCGGCTTATTTTTGAGTGGAGGAATGGATACAAGAACTATTTTATCTTTGTTTTCTCATTGTAAAAATAAAGTATTACCTCATTGTTTTACAATAGGATACTCAGAAAGTGGAGAATATAAAACAGCCAAGATGTTGACAGGAATATCAGGAATGCCACATGATTTTATAAAATTAAACAAGAGTTTTTATGATATGTCTTGGGATGAAAAACTTAATATGACTGGTGGATTACATAATCAGTTTACTATTTTGTTTTCAGGTTATTCGCAAGTAATGTCTGAAAGTGCAGATATTTTTTTTCATGGTCATGCATTAGACTATATGTTTCAAGGAATGTACCTTCCTACAGTTAATTATAAAATATTAGGAAAAAAAACATACTTTAAAAAGGTTGTGGATATGAATAGTATTAGTAACTTTACAGAGTATTTTATAAATAATGCACCTTTTAGAACATGGAAAGTTAGGGCTGATGATTATTTATTGCCAAAATACAAGGAGGACATGCTAAATGAATTGCATAATAAAATAGACTTAATAACTGAAGAAGGTAGAAATGTGTGCAATGATAATTATGATTTATGGGAATATTTAATGACACACACTCCCTCAAGGCATTATTCTCAACCAGATATAATCGGTATGGGTGCTAACGGTGAACAAAGAAAAATTGCAAACGATAATAATTTATTTGATTTTTATACAAGTCTTCCGTTAGAGCATCGCTTGTATGCAAGGGTGATGAGAGGGGCGTTAAAAAAATTATCGCCAGAATTTTCAAACATAATCAGTGCAAACACTGGTTTTAAGATAGATGCTGGCCCTCTTGATCTTACAAGGCATTTCTTCGGTCTTAAGGTGTTAAGAGGGGTGACGCGTAATAAAAAATATAGGCACCCTCAAGCAAAAGATCGAACCTGGCCAGATATGGATCATGAGGTAAGATTAAGGCCTAAATTGAAAGAGGCAATAATAAATTTACCAAATTCTGAGCGATTAAGAGACGCAATGCCGTTCTTTGATTTTAAAAAATTAGAAAGAGATATAGATCTTTGGGTACACAAGAATCAGCCGGGTGGAGGACTGTTCCTAACTAGTATTTTAACAATAGATAATTTAGTCAAGAGGTTTTAATAAAAATGTGTGGAATTTTTGGATTTTTTTTAAACAGGCCATTGGATGAAAGTGAAATAAAAAATGGTATAGCTGCAACAAAAAAATTAAGTCACCGTGGCCCAGATAATACAGATTATTGGTGGGATGCTGATAGTGGAATTTTTTTTGGGCATACACGACTAAAAATAATTGATACGACAGACGATTCAAATCAGCCTTTTTCTAAAAAAGGAGCCTATTTAGTGTACAACGGTGAAGTTTATAACTATATTTCTCTGAGGAAAAAATTAAGTAAGTCTGGATCGATATTTAGAACTAATGGAGATACTGAGGTATTGTTTGAATTGTTACACACGCATGGTACATCTCTGCTAAGCGAGATTGACGGAATGTTCTCATTTGCTTATTATCAAGATAGCGTATTAACTTTGGCTGTAGATCATTTTGGTGAAAAACCACTTTATTGGTATGAGTCAAAACAAGGTGTGTACTTTTCGTCAGAGCCAAAACCTTTAGTCGAGATGCTTAATGTTTGTATTACAAAAGATCAAGATATCGCATCTAGTTTTTTATTGCTGGGTTTTGTCCCGGGCCCATCTACCGCCTATAATGGCCTTAAAAAAATTGAACCAGCAACCATTTTAAAAATTGAAAATGGCAGAGTGTCAAAAAAATTCTCTTACTGGAGCATTCCAGAGCAATTTATGGGTAAAGGGAAGGTCTCCAAAGTGAGCGAGTCTGTGCTCGATGATATTTCAGATATATTATTACATTCACTTAGAAGACGTATCAGAGCTGATGTTCCGGTAGGTCTTTTCTTATCGTCAGGTGTGGATTCAACACTGATTGGAGCTTTGTTAAAAAAAGAACTTTACAATGACGACGTTCACGCATTAACAGTCTCTTATAGTAAGGGCACTGACCAAGACGAGTCCTTTGGTGCTACTGCAATAGCTAACTATTTAGGCATAAGGCACACCATTATAGATAGCTCCCTTGATCAGTCCGACTACACTATAGAGAGACTACATAATATATTTGGCGAACCAAATTCTGGGATAACAGCCCTTTCTGTGCAACAAATGTCATTTGTTGCAAAAAAATATTTTACTGTAGCACTTACAGGGACTGGGGCAGACGAAATATTCTTTGGATACGGTAAATATAAGTTCTTGCATAAATATCGTTATATTTTAATTAATAATTTAATTTCATACCTTTTTTCTTTTATGGATATTGGTGATGCTAATTTTTTAAAACGATTTAAGACATTGGCTTCATTGCTTTCAGTTGATTCCAACGACATTCTATTGGCTCTGAAAGGAACACCATTTTTTTCAAATAAAAAAATATATCCAAATTTTAAAGGTATGGGGTCGAATTGGTATAGCGATTTAAATTCTAAAAATTTAGTTAAACAACAGAGAGATTTCGATCTGAAAATACAACTACCAGATTACATTATACCAATTATTGAGCGCCCATCAATGAGTGCAGGTTTAGAGGTTAGATCTCCATTTTTATCCAAGGATTTAATCGAGTATGTATCTAATATTGATTATAGAGTGTTATTTAAATCTCGGCAAAAAGATGTTCTAAGAAAGATAGTTGAAAGGTATCTTCCGTTGCATCTAGTGGACCATCCTAAAAAAGGCTTTAGTGTACCTGGCAATGCCCTGATTGCAAATACAGATTTTAATTGTGAAGCAGAGTTGAAGCATGTTATTAGTAACTGGGAGGGTGATAAACAATGGGGTAAATATCTTACAAGGTTGTTAATTAAAAAATACTATTTTGATAGAAGCGGTTCTTTAAATTAGCTGTCCAATATAATGTTGATACAGGATAAACACACATAAATTTTATGTTGAAAATATTATTTCCATTTGTTGGAGACTCTGTTGGAGGTAGTCATCAGTCCATCATTGAGTTACAAAAAGAATTAAATAAATCTAATATTTCTTCATTTATTGTTGTTCATAAAAGAGGTCCACTTACTCTAATGCTAGATGATGTGAATATCAAATATATCTACTTCCCAATTAATAAACTTGCTGGTGAATCACCTAATTTTTTTAGCATAATGCATGCTATAATTACCAACTTTATAGTGATTAATCAATTTATAAAAAATCATGGAATAACTATGGTACATGGTAATGATTTACGAGTAAATTTGACATGGTCATTACCTACTAGGCTGTCAAAAGCGTTTTATTTATGGCACCAAAGATCTTTAATGTCACCTTCAATATTTTGGAAATTTTCCATAATATTGGCTGATCATTTTGTGACGATATCTAGGTATGTTCATCAATCGTTACCTAGTAACATATCAGAATCAAAAAAAACATTGATTTTAAATCCTTTTAATACCGAAAAATATTACGAACAAGGGAGCTCAAAGAGGTGGCTTGAAAAACTTTATAGTGTGCCAAAAAATGATATTTTGTTTGGTTATATTGGACGACTTGTAGACTGGAAGAATGTAGATTTTCTTATTAAAGGCTTTGCCGAATATGCAAAAAAGAGTAGCTTGCTTATGCATTTAATAATAGTTGGTACTGGTGACAGTAAGTATATGAGCACTTTAAAACAGTTGGTGCGTCAGTTAGGAGTAAATAATATTGTTACTTTTTCAGGATTTAATGCTGAGCCTAATAGGGTAGTTTCTGCCTTTGACTTAATGGTTGCGCCAAGTAACAATGAGCCATTTGGAAGGACTCTAATTGAAGCTATGATGCAAAAGACCCCTGTACTAGCATCTCGAGGTGGCGGTCATTCTGAGATTATTAACGATGGGTCAACTGGTAGACTATATGTCCATAATAATATAGAAGATTTTATTAATCAATGTGATAGCTATCTTAATGACAATAAATCTACAAATGAGATAATAAGCAAGGCAAATACTTTAGCCACTTTAAAATATTCTTCAGATCGACATTCTGAAAATATTATCAAGATATACCGTCAGTTACTTGCTGTTTAGCGTTTGTATGAAATCCATCCATCAAAAACAAAAGATAATTTCACATTTTGTTGGATTAAGTGGTATTGGTGGAGTGCAGTCAAATTTTGTTGAATATATGAAAAGTTTAGAACTGCATCAGTCTAAATATAGACACAGAGTATATACATTCGGGCATGTTGATTCGCACTACCAATTTGTTAACGATATACTCGACATTAGAAAATTATCAAATCTGTATAAATTGATACTGGATATTGTATCTGCAGGTGCAATTGTTCATTTTTATAATAACTTATCCAGTCTTAAAGTGGCAATTATTTTATTTTTTTTACCTGTTAGAAGGCTTGTTGTTCATGAGCGTGGAACGATTTGGAGTCAACGATCCTCTAGTTGGATAGTGCCACGTTTTGTTGCTTGGAAGGCGTCTATTATTCTATCAAATTCTTTGGCAACAAAGACAATGTTAGTAAGAAAATTCTCTATTCCCGAAAAAAAAATACGAGTACTACATAATGGTATAAATATTTTTCCAAGGTATGATTGTAATACTAATACTAATACTAATAATCCAGTATTTTGTATTGGCTTTATTGGTCGTTTGGACCCGCATAAAGGTGTACATGTATTGATTGATGCTATGCATTATCTTGCGAATAAAAAAATTGAATTAATTATTGCTGGTGAGGGTATTTTGGAAAATACGCTTAAGAGAAGTGCATCTAAACTAAATAATGTAAAATTTATTGGACGAGTTAAAAATCCTTATTTATTTATGAATAAAATTGACTTACTTGTAGTCCCATCTATTAGAGAGCCATTAGGAAATGTATGTCTTGAGGCGGGCTTATGCAAGACTCCAGTTTTAGCTGCAAATATTGATGGGTTGCCCGAAATTATTGAGAATGGAGTTTCTGGTGAGTTGGTAAATGCAACTGATAAAATTTCAATTGAACTGCCAAGGAGTGCCTCTCCATTGCCAGAATTTGTAGTTGACCCAATTACCCAGGATATCTACCCACCGAGGCAGATTAATTCATCTTTATTGGCAGATAGAATACTAAAGCTGAGCGCCCAGCCTCAACAGTTAAAAATATATGCAGATAGATTGAATTGTAAAGTGATAAACTATTTTAATATTAATAGGTACCGAACAGAGTTACATAAAGTCTATCACGAATTGTTTTTTACAAAATCTAAACTATAACAATATGCAGTATGAATACTTTAAATAAAATCAAGAATTACATCAATGATAGAGCAATATGGGTAGCTTTATCATTATATATTGTAATTAATAGTACATTACTTCTAACTGTTGAATCAGGAATTCACTTAATTGAAGGTGCAGACGCAGGTTCATGGTATTCTCCTGCGCTAGCTCTACTAAAATACGGCTCCTTCGTTACGCTAAATAATCCGGAAACTCTTATGACATATCGTGGACCGCTATACCCACTATTTGAAGCAGTAATGCTATGGGTTGGCAATGGTAAGATATTGTCAATTGTAATTGGACAAATTGTATTGTTGTGGATTACAGGTGTATTTTCAGGATATATTGTTGCCTTGTTTATTCCCAGATATAAAACTATTGCACTATCACTTATTGTATTTAATCCTAATGCTCTAGGAATTGCACACTTAATTCAGAGTGATACCTTATATGCATTATTTATAACTCTCTCTGTTTGGGGCTTAGCAAAATATATGTTGAGTAATAATAAGTTGAAATGGGGTGTAATTACTAGTATATTTTTAAGCATAAGTTGTTTAATAAGGCCTACAGGGCAATACCTCATACTTCTTTTACCAGCTATTTTCTTTTTAGTAAGTACTCTTTATGGCTATAAAAAAATTTTAAGAGAAAGTATTATACATGGAGTGATTGGAATAATAATTTCTGGCACTATCCTTGCCCCGTGGATGATGCATAATCAAGATGCCGGATGGGGTTATGTGTTGGTACCATCCAATATTAAAGCAATTTATTTACGTGATAATACAAGATGGGCAGAGAAGATATACAGAAATATATCTATGGGTGAAGCAATAACTAATGTAAATGATAGTAAGCTTATGCATATTAGCTCTAGAGGTAAAATATGGGAAAAAATGAGCAATAAAGAGAGATCTGATGATCTGGTTGAATATTATGGAAACAAACTTGTATCGTATCCAATTTATGTACTGCTAGCTGGATATTTAGATAGCTGGGTTGATTTCTTGGGCGGCGGCGGTAGTGTCAATTTCCATAATTTACTATCTATAGATGTAGTTAAAGCTATAGAGAAAAATCAAACAAATATTTACTCTAGTAGACTAGAATCAGTTTATGATTCATTGTCTAATGCACCTGTAGGAGCTGTTTTAATATCATTTTTTTCATATTTTTATGTGATTATAATAAGAGTACTTGGCCTTCTTGGGGTAATTAAAATAATTAAAATGAAAGAATACTCCTTGCTTCTAATTGTTATTGGTCTAATTACATATTTTGCAATGGCCGCTATATTTGTTGGTAATTCACGCTATCGTTTACCAGTTGAGATTGGTTTTGTAATACTGGCATTATATGGGCTATTATTTTTAAATAATACTAAAAGAGCAAGTGTATAAATAGTATGGTTCAGAGAAAAATTTTAATTTTTATTGTTGCATATAATGCTGAATCACATATTGAGAATGTCTTGGATCGAATACCTAGAGATTTTTTGAGTGACAATAAACACAAGATAGAAATATTAATTATCGATGATTCTTCTGCAGATGATACCGTCAATTTATCTAATAAATATATCATAGAAAATTCCGAATTACCCATTACTATTTTTAAAAATCCTGAGAACCAAGGGTACGGCGGTAATCAAAAAATTGGCTATTTTTATATGCTAAAACAAAATTTTGATATCGTAATTCTTCTTCATGGAGATGGTCAGTATGCGCCAGAATATATTCCTACATTAGTAGATCCTATCTTAAAAAATGAGGCTGATGTTGTTTTTGGGTCTAGGATGATCAATAAAAAAGATGCGCTAAAAGGTGGTATGCCTCTATATAAATATTTTGGAAATCAGTTTTTAACATTGGTACAAAATAAATTATTAGGCTCTAATTTATATGAATTTCATTCTGGATATAGAATTTATAGTAGAAATGTGATTGAAAGGATTCCATTCCAATTTAATTCTAATGATTTTGATTTTGATACTGATATTATTATACAAATCATTGATAATGGTTTTAAAATAAAAGAATTGTCAATACCAACATTCTATGGAAATGAAATATGTAATGTTAATGGTGTTAAGTATGCATGGAACATTCTAAAAAGTACAATTCTATCTCGTATACAACATAAGGCGCAATTATTTTATACTAAAAAGTTTGATTATGAGAAGGACAATAGTTTTTATACCGACAAAACTTCATTTAACAGCAGCCATAAATTTGCTATAGACAGAGTAAATAAGAATTCTATAGTTTTTGATATAGGATCTGGACCAGGAGTAGTTGCTGGAGAGTTGTTTAAAAAATTGTGTATTACTTATGGCGTAGATAGACACATTCAGGACAGTTTAATTGCGTCATGTAAGAGTACGCAGAGAGTAGATTTAGACTTTATTGATAAAAATACATTTGAGTTTAAAGAGAGCAAGCTAGATGCAATACTATTACTAGACATTATAGAGCACATCAAAGATGCGGATAATTTTTTGCTTGTACTTAGAAATAGATTTTCGTCTTACAATCCTAAAGTGATTATAACCACTGCAAATATTGCCTTTTTTATTATGCGTATCTCTTTATTATTTGGTATATTTCAATATGGTAAAAAGGGGATTCTTGATAAGACTCACACTAGATTATATACTTTTTCGTCATTAAAAAGATTGTTAAGTGATTCTGGGTATGAGATAGAAGAGGTTCGTGGTATACCAATCCCATTTCCTTTGGTGTTCGGAGACAATATGTTCTCACATTTTTTATTGTTAATAAATAATTTTTTTATTAGAATAAGTAAAGGGTTTTTTTCATATCAAATTGCAATTACCGTTAGAATGTTGCCATCATTGGAGCTCTTGCTAAAGCGTTCATCTTTGAAAGTCATGAGTGAGAATAAAAAATCTCATGTAGATAGTAAATTATCATGACAATTTTAGTGACAGGTGGTGCTGGATTTATAGGTAGTAATTTTGTTATCGAATGGCTGTTGAAAAATAAAGAACATGTCGTTAATTTAGATAAATTAACTTATGCCGGTAATGCACATAATTTAGATAATTTAAAAAGTAGCCAATATTATTTCTTTGTACGTGGTGACATAGGAAATACACAGCTCATTAACCAGTTACTTAATGAACGCCAACCACGATATATTATAAATTTTGCGGCAGAATCTCATGTTGATCGCTCTATTTGTGGGCCAGAAGATTTTATCCAAACAAACATAGTATCAACATTTCATTTGTTAGAATCGACAAGGGCTTATTGGGATAGACTTGAAGATTCAAAAAAAAATGATTTTCGTTTTTTACATGTTTCTACAGATGAAGTTTATGGCTCGCTTGAGCCAGATGATTCAGCTTTTACAGAGTATCACTGCTATAAACCTAATAGTCCATATTCAGCAAGTAAAGCAGCATCTGACCATTTAGTGCGTGCATATCACCATACTTATGGATTGCCAACACTAACTACAAACTGTTCTAATAATTATGGCCCTTATCAGTTCCCAGAAAAATTAATACCACTGGTTATATATAATGCTTTGTCAGGTCAAGACATACCTATTTATGGAGATGGCCAGCAGATTAGAGATTGGTTATATGTTAGTGATCATTGTAATGCTATTTTGCGTATACTCAAGGAAGGATTAGTAGGTGAAATTTACAATATTGGTGGCCTTAATGAAAAAACCAATAATGAGGTAATTAATATGCTTTGTGATATCCTTGATGAGTTACATCCTAGAGTGGATAATCGTTCATACAAGTTACAGATTAAATATATACAAGATAGAGCAGGACATGATAGGCGTTATGCTGTCGATACTAATAAAATCAAATGTGATCTAGATTGGTTCCCATTGGAAACATTTGAAACAGGTATGCAGAAAACTGTCAAATGGTATCTTGATAATCAAAAATGGGTTGAAAATGTTACTAGTGGCGCCTATAGAGATTGGGTGGAAAAACAGTACTGATGAAAATCTTACTATTAGGTGCTAATGGTCAAGTTGGTTGGGAGCTTCAACGTTCGCTGGCACCACTGGGCCAGTTACAATCATTTGATCGCTATACAGCAGACTTAGAGGATCTAAACGGATTACAGAATATTATCCATAAATACAAGCCAAATGTTATTGTGAACGCTGCAGCATATACTAATGTGGAAAAGGCTGAATCTGAGAAAAGTATAGCATACAATATAAACCATAAGGCTGTTTCTTTTTTAGCAGCTGAATCTAAACGTATTAATGCCTGGTTGATTCATTACTCTTCAGATTATGTATTTAACGGTAAAAAGCTAGGGGCCTATACTGAATTGGATAATCCAGACCCTCTCTCTGTGTATGGAAAGAGCAAGTGGAGAGGTGAGCAATCAATTGTAAAAAGCGGATGTAAGTATATTATATTTCGCACTAGTTGGGTATATTCAGTTCGTGGTAATAATTTTGTCAAAACAATGATACGTCTTGGAAAAGAACAAAATACCCTGAAGGTAGTAAGTGATCAAATTGGCTCACCAACTAGCGCAGAACTCATTGCCGATATATCGTCACTATGTTTATACCGTTTATTCTATGATAAGGGCTTTTCAGAAGATCAAAGTGGTGTTTATCATCTCTCAACTGCGGGAGAAACAAGTTGGTATGGTATGGCTAAATATATTATGGATGAATTTAAAAGTCTTGACGATACATTTCTTATTAATTCTGAAGATGTACATCCTATAAGTACTATAGAACAACAACTATCAGCAATTAGGCCGCATAACTCATTACTAAAAACACAAAAAATATACGATATATTTGGGGTATATTTGCCTCACTGGAAGTCAAACCTTGGAAGGACTTTTCAGGAGCTTTACTCATGGATGGCGTAATGAAAAGAAAAGGTATTATTCTTGCCGGAGGTTCTGGTACACGTCTTTATCCACTTACTCAGGTTGTTTCGAAACAACTACTTCCGATATTTGATAAGCCGATGATATATTACCCTCTTTCTACTCTTATGCTGGCTAATATAAGGGAAATACTCATTATATCTACCCAGCAGGATACGCCAAGATTTGAAGCTTTATTTGGGGATGGATCTCAATGGGGCTTAGAGATTAGTTATGCAATACAGTCGTCACCAGATGGACTTGCCCAAGCTTTTATAATTGGTGAAGAATTTATAGCTGATTCTCCATCTGTTCTTATTCTTGGCGATAATATCTATTATGGTAATTCATTGCCCGATCTATTGCAATCGGCTAATCAGCGTGAGTATGGAGCTACTGTTTTTGCGTACCATGTTAAAGATCCTGAGCGATATGGCGTGGTAGAATTCAACAAGAAAGGGAATGTAATTAGTTTAGAAGAAAAACCAGAAAATCCTAAATCAAACTATGTGGTTACAGGTCTTTATTTTTATGACAATAAGGTTGTAGAGTACGCAAAAAAAATAAAGCCATCTTTTAGAGGCGAGCTAGAAATTACCGACTTAAATCAAATGTATTTGGATAACTCTTCTTTGTCAGTTGAAAGTATGGGGAGAGGATATGCATGGCTTGATACTGGTACACATGAGAGTTTACTTGAGGCTCATCACTTTGTGCAAACTGTAGAGAATAGACAAGGCTTAAAGATTGCTTGTCTAGAAGAAATAGCCTATCTGAAAAAATGGATTGATATGGCGCAACTTAAAGAATTAGCCAAACCATTGATGAAAAATAATTATGGACGATATTTAATGAAAATTATCGATGAACAATGTCAATAAATGAAGGCGACTAACTTATCTATTCCTGATGTAGTATTGATAGAGCCAGAAGTTTATAGTGATGAACGAGGCTTTTTTTTTGAAAGTTTCAATCAGAGAAAATTAGAAGAAATTATAGGGGTTAGTGTAAATTTTGTACAAGATAATCAATCGTGCTCAACAAGGCATGTTTTGAGAGGCCTGCATTATCAAGTACCCCCGATGTCACAAGCTAAATTAGTGCGTGTAGTTAGTGGAAAAGTTTTTGACGTAGCTGTAGATGTCAGGAGGCACTCCCCAACATACAGGCAATGGGTTGGTGAAATACTTTCCGCAGAGAATAGGAAGCAATTATGGATCCCTGAAGGATTTGCACATGGATTTTTAACCTTGAGTGATTCAGCTTCTTTACTTTATAAAGTAACAAACTATTATTCAAAAAAATGTGAGAGAAGTATACTTTGGAAAGATTCTGCAATAAATATTGATTGGAAAAACATTAAAGAGCCGATATTGTCAAGTAAGGATTTTAATGCTAAATTTTTATTAGAAGTATGATTTCTAAAAGAAGAAAATAAGTGTATATTATCGTCACACAATCCAATACTTTTTAGCTTAAGACTAATGTTGAAAGCAATGAATTATAAAATAGTAAAATATAGCCTATTTATTTTTTTGGTAGCACTACTGGTTCGTCTTGTTTATGCATTACTTTTTGTTGAATTAGAGTACTTATTTACTGAAGACCAGACACTATATGTGAATCTTGCAAAGCAGTTTTCAAAAAGTGGTTTTTTAGGAATAAGCCTGGAAAGAATGCCGGGGTATCCTTTATTTTTATCGTTTATTCACGCTATTTTTGGCAAGGATATGTGGAATGTAATTATAATTCAAATGTTATTAGATAGTGTTAGTTGTGTTGTAATCGCTTTAATTGCCAAATCACTTTTTATTAGGGGATTTTGGATTGCTGGCGGTTTATCTGTTTTTAATTTGAACATGATCATACTGTCCGCTTCATTGTTAGCAGACACTCTATTCCTTTTTTTATTTGTTTTATTCCTTTTTTCATTAGTTAGATACTTACAAAGTGCGCATGTTGGATGGCTCCTCTTGTTAGTATTATTTATATCTATGAGTACTCTAGTGCGCGCATCATCTTATTATCTGTTGCCTATTTTGTTAGTTATTTTGTTAGGTTGGAGACTATTGAATAAAGATAATGTTTTTAAAATTTGTGTAATTCTTATACTCTATCTAATTGTTATCGCGGTTTCCCTGGGAGGAATTCACAAAAGGAACTACCAGCAATATAATTCAGTATCGCTAGTTTCTCAAACTGGTAAGCACATGATTGGATGGGTTGTTCCTGCTACTTACCAGTACTCTGGCCAAGGTTCTTATCAAGAAGGACAATTGCTTGCTAGAGAAAAACTAAATTTATCATTACAGTCTGATAATTTAAGCATATTACCTGATGATCCATTTGAGAGAAGTGCGTATCAGACTAATGTCGGTAAACAAGTGTTACTCGAATTTGGTTTTATTAATATACTAAAGGCTTGGGCAGTAGGATCTGTCGTGAATTTATTAGCACCTAGTGTGGCTTTTTCACCTGCCTTACGCTCAATGGATCACCCATCTTTTTATGGTACCAAAGGAGACGGGATTGTTGATAAAATATTCAATTATATAAAAAATAGTAATGGATTCTTTTATCTCTCAATTTTGATGATTGGAACTGTTATATCTATAGTTTTTACCATATTAGCTATAGCAGGCGCCCTTAAGATGGTATTTGAATTTAAAACCGTAATAGTAGCCACACTTTTAATTTTGGTAGGTTATTTTTTAGCAATAACTGGTCCGGTAGTAGGGGTGAAATACAGATTACCAATAGAGCCAATATTAATACTATTTGTGACATATTTTATAAATGAATATTTTTCAAAAATAAGAAAAAATCCTTATTAATTATAATTGGAGTTATATTTTTAGGGGCTGACACCTAACATTTAATATGTTAGAGTTAGCAAATGTACATAAAGCATTGTAAGTTAAGTAAAAATAAGCAATTAGAACTAATGAAATACTTCATTGCAGGTGCAACAGCAAGAAC
>Ga0233443_1001774_pt1 | contig 17893 bp, 13 predicted proteins | sample SI_123_September_2_FD_182784 | JGI IMG/M metagenome (GOLD analysis project Ga0233443, IMG submission 182784) | Seawater microbial communities from Saanich Inlet, British Columbia, Canada - SI_123_September2016_200_MG | ecosystem: Environmental > Aquatic > Marine > Inlet | place: Canada: British... | reverse complement strand
CCTGCATTACTATAGTCTATCTGATATTTTTCAATAATTTCTGCCCAGGCTTTGCGTTCACCATGATCTGGCATGGCTCGGTTACAATTCCAGTCATCAAAACAAATCATTGCACCAGTTGATATGTAGTTCTTAGAAAAACAAACATCCAGTACATCCATGGTGGATTGATATAAATCACAGTCTATATGTAATAAAGCAAAGCGAGATGAATCGGCAAGTTTTGGTACGGTATCTGAATACCAGCCAGGATAAACTTCAATGAGTTCTAACGGCATATTAGATGCCGATATAATATTAAGTACTAATTGTTCAGCTGATAATCCTTTAAAGAAACCTTCACCCCAAACACCCGATTGGATTTGAGGTGATGCTTGATCACTTTCATTGTTGATGGCTGGAAATCCCTCAAAACTGTCAAATAAATGTAACTTTTTCCCTGTTATTTTACTGAATCCATCAAATGCACTGATGGATGCCGCCAGAACAGAGCTTGAGAAACCAGTTTGTGTGCCAAATTCTGCAACATCTCCTTCGACCTCTGCACCATAAATATATTGAACTGAGAGTGCCAGTGCTTTTTTAATTTCATCGGTACCAAAACATTTAACTTCATAACGCAATTGATTGAGAGGGGCTGTTGGAAAGTTAGGTAATGCATAGAGTTCGTCACTACAGACTCTATAGTTTTGGATATTTTTTGATTTGAGAGCCTGACTGATATCAACCCAGTACATAGAGGTGATTAAAATAATGCTGTTTTCGAACCATTGTACTGGAGCTTCATCAATCGTGGTGACTGCCATATCAATAAATTGTCCTGACTGGTAGCTATCAAGAAAACCTTTGATTGATATATCTTTACGAAAAAATTTCAGGTATTTAGACGTTCTTTCTCCACCATTGCTTGCTCCATAAAGATAAACCTCTGCATTGAGAGGCAAGTCATTAAATGAATATAAAAACTTGTTATCGGTCATCAATTGATCCTTGAATGAAAAGTGGGGTAAAACCTAAATAAATGGCTGAAATAGAAGTTAAAATAGGAAATTATTTTGTGCCTATTCCTGAGTTTAAACAAGTCTTGTTGTCATTTTAACTTGCTTATAATTAAAGTTTGTTATATTTCGCTCTGCCGAGTCAAAATTAATCCCTACCAAATAAATTGCTTTATTATCATTGAGATATTTAGAGGCATAGTTTTTATGTATTATTTGCATCAATGCATTTTCATTGCCAACTTTAAATTCAATGATGTAAATGGCATGATCTAATTGAATTGTTAGATCAATTCTGCCTTTATTGGTGATATCTTCTGCAATGATAGTAATTCCAAGACTGGCTAAATAGGCGTAAATCACACTGGAATAATAGCCTTCGAAGTGGGCAATATTATTGTTGACGTAATTGTTGTAGGGAATTGAAGAAAATAGTGTGATTAATGTTGATTTGAAACTTTCCAGGTCATTTTTTGTCAATGCATCATAGAGGTTGTCCTGAAATTTGATTTTATCAAGGGTTTGATTGGTTAAATAATCAATAAAGAGATCATTTAAGGATATTTTGACTTCTTTATTGGGTAGTTTTAAGGAAAATTTAAGCCGTCTTTCGTCATCAATCACTTCGTTAATAGTTAAATAACCACTCTGATATAAAATGGGTTCTATTGATAAATTTTCAATATCAAAGCTATCGATGATACTTTCGTCAACAACTAAATTCTCTAGTTGAGGAATAAAGTAGTCTTTCTGTTGGAGAAGTTTGATTAAAAAATGGGGTGTTCCCGTGCCGAACCAATAATTACGGTACATGCCTCCTTTCGAAATAAAAAGCAAAATATCAAAAGGATTGTAAATATCTTCACCCAGAAAATTATAGCCATTGTACCATTGTTTAAGTTTTTGTAGATCAACATCTTTTAGGTGCTCTGCAAAGCTACTTTCTATATCTTTTTGTGTGTAACCTGCAATGGTTGCATAATCAGCATCTAGGCTGATGTCTTCTAAGTTGTTTAGTCCGCTGAAAATTGAAACTTTGGCAAATTTGCTCACACCCGTGAGAAATGCAAATTTGATGTATTGATCATTGTCTTTGATGACGTGGTAAAGTCTTTTTAGGATGTCTCTTGCTTCAATAGCGAGTGTGGTTTTGTCTAAAAAATCAAGAATGGGTTTGTCATATTCATCAATTAAAATAACGACTTGCTTTTGGTGTTTTTGATGAATTACTTGAATGAGTTCTTCAAAGCAGAGGGCATAATCTTCAGTGTTATGAAGTGTAATATCAAATTTCTTTTGATTTTGTTTGATTAATGAAAAAATATTTGCAATCAATTCTGTTATTGAATTGGAGACACCAAAACTGATTTTTATGACAGGATATTGTTGATTCCAGTTCCATTTGTCATCAATATAAAGTCCTTCAAATAATTCTTTTTTGCCTTCAAATATACATTTTAATGTGTCTAAAAATAAACTTTTTCCAAAACGACGTGGGCGAGAAAGAAAATAATAGCCTTTTTCTTTGTTGATAAGTTGGAAGGCGTGAGGTGTCTTATCGACATAAATGAAATGATTATCAATGATGTCTTTGAATGTTGAGATGCCGATGGGCAAGTTATTGGGCTTGGGGTTTATAAGCATTTTATATTAAGTTTACTGAATATTTTATCTCGAGTTATGAGAGTGAAATCATTGTGCTTCACTTGTGCGGCAATCATACAATCAAAAGGGTCTGAATGTTGTTGGGTGTATTTCCCTGCTGAGATTGCCATTTCTCCAGTGAAACCAGTTTCTTTAAATTGATGTGCCTCAATGATATTGCTGTAATTATTGAGTATTTTATCAACTTGTTGCCATTTCCCTTTGGTGTGTTTGATTGACATTTCAAACAGGGAAATATTACTTACATAGATACTGTGTTCAATATCTGTGATTATTGCCTTCTCTTTTTTGGTTAAATTGAGCAAACCAGTCTGGCTAACAGCCCAAAAAAATATATGTGTGTCTAGTAGTATATTCATTTGCTGTCAAACATCATTAGAATATCATCAGTGGTATTATCCAAAATGTTGGGTTCATCTGAACATTCTACTTGCCCAAGTTTCCTTGGTGCGGGTGTATGATAGGGAATCAGTTTTGCTATAGGATTCCCATTTTTCCCAATGATAATTTCTTCACCAGAAACTACTTTTGTTAATAATTGTGACAGATGTGTTTTGGCATCATAAATATTTATTACATCTATTGTCATTGTATTGCCTATTGGTTAATTTAATTGGTTGTGCTAATAATTATAGTCTGGCCAGATGGTCTGGTCAATGTTATTGGTCACTTATGAACATAACAATATTTGTGATTATATTATTTGCTCAATGTGACGTGATATCCCACATTGAGTGGGGTCTATTTTGTTTTTTTATAATTAAATAATTAAATATAATCAATGAGTTGATTGATATTTAGGTTTTTATAGGGTAAATCATCGACAGTGTATTTACCGAAAAAAGTTCTTTTTATCGGTAGATGTATTGTTATTTATCCTCCCTACCGCTGAAAACATGGTTTTTGGACGTATTTAATGTAAAAAGTGAAAAGTCAATCCGCTCAATGTGAGTGATATTAGAATGCATCATTGTTATAAGCTAAACACCTCACTATATCCCATAAAATTCTTGAAGCATTGATTATTGATTAGTCCTTCTTCACTATCTGGAAGCAGTGAAAAAAATTGATGACTACCCAGCACAATTAGTTTTTTTCTCGCTCTGGTAATGGCGACATTAAAGCGTTTTGGATTGTTTAAAAACTCGGTGAAATGATCAGGATTGGATGATACCAGACTAAAAATAATCACATCTCGTTCTGCTCCTTGAACTCTTTCAATGGTATCAATTAATGGTAGCATCGCATCCGATGTTAATATTTGTTTGAGTAATTCAGCAACCAAATTGTTGTGTGCTCTATGAGGTGAAATGAGTGCAATTTGATCTGCGTTTAATTGATGTTTAATCATTAACTGTTGAGTTAATCGACAAACGAATTCAGCTTCTGCTTGTGATTGTTGCTCACAATGATGATGAGGAATTAAAACCAGTGTTGAGGCTTGTTGTGGATTAATGATTTTATCTAACTGATTAGTGAGTCGAAAATTTTTCAATTCAAGTTGATGGAATTGGTTTTCAGTGGCTGCTTTTAACTCATTTTCATACCACATTTGGCTGGGGAATTGACACAATGCCTGACTCATTCGATAGCTTAAATTGAGGCGTACACGGTAATTGTCAGCATGACCTTTTAACAATAAGTGAGTCAGAATAGAGTTTTTCAATGTAGGCTGATCGGGATATTTTCCTAAAATGACAGGAGGTAATTGTTTGTCATCACCATAAAATAAAAAATGACCTTTACCATACAGTAGCGCTAAAATGGCCTGAGGAATTAAGACTTGTGAGGCTTCATCAAAAATGACCCAATCAAAAAAAGCGGGAAATTGATGTTGTTTGCTGTCAAATAATTGATACAAACCAAAACTGGTTGAACCTAAAATTGCATATTGGCAATTTGATAGCATTTGAGCATCTTCTAATGGTTTAACTGATGAGTTATCTTGATGGCTTAATGCCGATTGACCACCCCATTTATAACAATTGCCTGCAAAATCAGTGAGACAGTGTTGCTCAATAATCTGCACGACTTTGCTTAAAATTTGGTCAATGGCGTGGTGAGTCAGCGCCGAAACAAGAATGCGTATTGGTTGTTGTAATGATTGTGCTCGATAAACCAGAGCGATGATTGTCCATGCCAGTAAGTGAGTTTTCCCTGTGCCAGGAGGTCCCTCTATTAAGCCTAAGTTATGTTGAAAAGGCAGTTTCAAGGCTTGTTGTTGCATTGGGTTTAAGCCATGTATTGTGTTTTGTTGTAACCACTGATTAATCCAGAGAGAGTCATCCAACATTTGAGTTTGCGATGAGCCATTGAGTAAATCGTTTAATGGATGTTGAGGCTTATTTTCTAGTGTTTTGACGGCATGAATCAATTTACTGGTATTCCAGTCGGTTAAATCTTCTTCCAGAGAAAATTGCTGGCCTGTTTTACACTGGATGCGTTGCCCACGAGATCTAACAATGACTTGATCTGTGGTTTGATTCATTAAGATGATAGAAAAACCTGACTGAATATCGGGTGTTCTCAAGGGTGCCAGCTTTAGAAAGTCACCTGGTCTGAATTTGGAGATGCAGGGCGGATTAATAATTTCAAATTGATAACAAAAAAGTCCTTCATCATCTAATTTACATTGTTTATAACGAAGAGGGCCAATGGCTCTGAATCTTGCCACACGTTCAGTCAACGGATAACGCTGTAGACTCAATACTTGTTCTTCTTGATAGGCTCTTTCCGTATCAATAAAGTCTAAATAGTGAAATGATTGGTTGCCTTGTGAAGACCATGAACTGGTTAATTGCCGTTGTATCCAATACCAAATAGATGAAAGTAATTGGCAAATAATCTTGATGTCATCGAGTGGTAGTGGTTCAACTAATTGATCGGAATGCCATAAACTCAATGGCTGATTGATTGGAAGTTCTACATTAAATAACTGACCGAGTTGATATAGACTTATTTTACCGACTAAAGGCAGATAAAAGTGTTGTGTTAAACACTGAATGATTGATGTATGGTTTGTCACTGACTGTTTTTGGGTGGTTTCATCAAGACATTGTTTTAGCCAATGCAGGCTGGAGCCATTAAAATCTATCATGATTGAAACTTGTTCCAGCATTTCAGCTTGTCGCCTATGTCGGGTGATTTGTTGTTGAAGTTCCTGTATTGCCTTTTGCCATTGGGTCGAGGTTAAATTAATCCAGTAGGCTTCATACATCAGTTGTTGTCGTTGGTCCATGAGTTGAAAAGCGATATGGTAAGGATATCCTGTGATGGGATGTTTTTGAATATCCACTAAAAAAGTCAATGACAAGTTGGATGGAAAAATTCGTGTGGTTGGTTTTTTCAACAGAATTTGGTTTTGTTGAAGGGCTATCAACTTGGATTGTATTTGTTCGTATTGCTGTGGACTAAAAACGTTTTTTTGATCTTGTTGGCAAAACTCAGTCAGTTCGTCCAAAGATTGAATGCCTTGTTGTCGAAATTTTTGTAATAGTCCAGGGCTGAGTTGAGGAAAATAGTGAATATCGTGATTCAATGACTGTTGATAACATGGTTTAAAATAGTCACATTGTGCACAGTGTGATTGGATTTGAAAATTTGTAATGGATGACGTTGACTGAAGTTGTTGTTGAATATTTTTAAATAAAGTCGGTAGGCTGGCTAAATAAGGAGAATGGTCAAAGCCATTCCATTTTATTTGTGAATCATTATCAATGAATCGACTGATGATAAAACTTTGAGTGTTGATTTGATAGTTGTTCGTATTGTTTTGTTGTTGTAAATAAACTGGTAATAACCATGCGTTGTAAGCAACTTGCCAGCGATGATGGTACTGAGCTTGGTGGTCAACACGAATGTCTCCAACAGTTAAGTGTAAAGTATTATTTTTTTGGCTAACACGAATTAAGTCAGGAATACTCTTGCCTTTGAGTTTTAATGAATTGTGATGATTGCAAGACAAGATTGGGCGAACTAAAAATACACGATGGTTGTTATCATTTTTAAAATAGGGTTGTAATAGAGACAATTGTTCTGATAATGCCAATTCACAATAAATTAAGGTGTGTTTATTTGCCAGTTGATCGAATACCTGTTGTTCAAAGGTTTGTTTTTTTGCCAAGCGATGTTGTTTTAATTCATTGTTGATCAGCGGTGATTTCCTGGTGATGGTGTCATCAGATAACCATTGATACGTGAGCCAACGCTGACATTGTTGATGGTAAAAATAATAACTCAGTCGTTTGGCAGTCAATGGTTTGTTTTGATCAATTTCCAGTTTGTCTGGAATCACAGGAATGATGTTTTGATCAATGTTGTTATTTTTTTCTTGTTGTAAAAAATTTTCTGCATGGCTGGTTAAGACGATATCGAATGCATTGCTTGATGATATTTCGTCCCAAAAGAGCCATTGTTTGTCTCCTTTAATGATCTCATTTGTTTGTTGTTGATAGTGTTCAAACTGCTGGATTAATCTATCATCAAATAAGAAATAAGTGATTTCTTGAATCATTAAGTCACGAGGAAGATAATGGCTAAAAGCATTGAGTGAAAATAGAGCCAATAGTTTTTTAAAATTGCGTCGTGCCCATTGTTGAAAATCACTGAAATCCATCGGATAAGGCAATGTTTGAAAATCAATCCAGTCAATACTTTCAAAGCCGAAGTCATGTACTGTGATTTTAACTTCATCATGAGTGTCTTCGATCAACCATTTCATGATGGCATTGCCTAATGCACCCAGAAAAGTCCAGTAACTATAACAACCATTGGCAAGGCGACAAACTTGAATGCCATTGGCTAAAGTGACGGTTCGTTGTTGTTGCTGTTGCTCTAATAATATTCGTGTCCGTGCAAATAGACCATAATCTTCGGTGTTAAGTTGTTTGTTGGATAATAAATTTTGCATTTCTTGTGCGACTTCATACGATACTCGAAAGCCAGCACCCAACCAAAATAATTCCTTTTCATTGTTTAGAGAGGTGGTTTTGGTAATGATTCGTTTTTCATTGTCATTATTGATTATCTCTAAAACTTGTAACTGTTTACCTGCCAACCGAACCTGATCGCCGACTTTAAATTGATCCACAATTGAACGTGGAATATTGGCAATGATTTTTTCATCCAACTGCAAGTCAAAATCTACTTCATTGGGTGGGAAATTATTCCAGATATGTTGTTTTTTCAGAGCATCATAAAATCGCCATCCACCTGAAAATAATCCTTTTATTTCTGTTTCTTTGAGCCAGCCAAAATGATTCAATTCTTGCCAAAATTGTGATAATAAATCATTTTGTTGAGGCAATAAGTTTTGCATGGATGCCAGTGATAATTGTTTTTTTTCATACAAACAGGAAATCGTTTGTTGGACCACCACGCTGGGAAATGAATTTTCAGGTACTTTCTCAATGCGTCCCTGGCGAGCCAAATTGATCAATGACATAAAGCGCAATAATTGAGATTGTGCCTGATTTCCTCGGCAAATCCCCCAAAATGAATTGTGTTGTTGGCGACGATTAGAGCGTCCAATACGCTGTAAAAAAGCTGAAACGGAGTCGGGTGGTTCAAACAGAATAACGCAGTCTACATCGCCAATATCAATGCCCAATTCAAGTGTGCTGGTGCTGATACAAAGTGCTTGCTGGCGTTGTCGAAACTGTTGTTCAACCAGTTGGCGTGACTCTGCTTGCAAGTTGGAATAATGTAAACCGCAGCAATTTTTAAATTGACTTGCTTCATTGAGTAAAGCAAAGAGTTGATCACAATGGCGACGACTATTGGCAAATATCAATATTTTTCTATTTTGATAACGCTGATAAAGATCATTAATAAAAGCAATAAATTCGTTTTCATCATTTTTAATGTGAACCAAATGAGGCACTATTTGACGTGTGGTGCTTTGCTTTAAATAAATACTTTGGGGTGAAAATGAAAAAAATTGAGTGATGTGTTCGGGGTTTTCAATGGTAGCAGATAAAGCTATTTTTTGTATTTGTTGGTGGCGACGTGATAATCGTTGTAAACAAAAAACCAGTTGTTGTCCTCGATAACGATGCAATAGTGAATGAACTTCATCAATGATGATGATTTTCAAACGAGCAAGAAACTGCTGAACCAAGGCTTGACGACTGCCGAGCATCACATCAAATGATTCAGGTGTGGTTAGAATCGCATCTGGAAATTTTCCTCCTCGTTTAAAATCTCCTGTGCGTATACCAAGTGTTAAACCTAAGCGTTCAAATGCTGGTTTTAAACGACGATTTAAATCGGTTGCTAAAGCACGAGTTGGAATAATATACATGATGCTAAAGTGTTGTTTGCTTTGTAGCATTCGCTCAAGACTCGGTGCGAGTACCGCTTCGGTTTTACCTGCGCCTGTTGCCGCTTGAATAATGAGGTCTTTGCCATGCAGAATGGGTTGAATGGATTGTTTTTGAATAGAAGTGAGGTGTAGAAATTCACCATAAAAAGCCCGAAATGTGTTGGGAAGTTGGAGCAGGGGAGAATCTTTCTGACGGTTCATTGTATGTACAATTTGAATTTAATTTTGGTCATTCTGCATGACATCCTGACCGAATAGACCTCAGTGTAATTAGGCAGCTCGCAATAAATAAACTACCCATCTTACTTGCTCTTTTGTTCGTCTTCTTTGCCACAAAAATAGTTATGTAGAACGACTACACGCCTATTTTTGTAACAAAAAAGACAAACAAAATTTCTGCGCAATATGGGTAGTTTATTTATTGCGCGTTACCTTAGTTGCTGTAGTAGAGTATGAAAAATATTATTTATGTCTTTGGATTCTATTACAAAAAACTTGTTTATCTGTTTATGTTGATGAATTTGGATCAATTCCTGCGTTTTTTAGTAAAATGATCAGTCTTTCTTTTTCTTCGAGCGCTTGTTTTCTTTCTTTCTGTGCTTGTTCTTTTTCTTTGAGTGCCTGTTTATTTTCTTCCTTTACTTGTTTTAAATTTTCCTTTACTTGTTTGTTTTCCTGTTCTATTTTTGCAACTTTAATCAATTTTTGCTCAGCTTCTTCAAACAGTTGCTTTTTAGTTGCTTCTTCAATCAAGGCAATACGTCTTGATTGATAACGATGATATTCATTTTCTTTTTCAGAAAACATTGATAATACTTCCATGGCTTGCCTCATTTCGGGTGTATTCAATTGATTGGGGAGCTGGTCCCAGTTTTTTGCATTCTGGAAAAAGTACAGCCATTCATCTTCATTGTTTAAGGTGTCTGATTTCTGTTGCCATTTAGGTAATTCGATCAAATGAATAGAGCAGTGGTCGGATAATGGTACCTTTTTAACGGAATCATAAATCTGAAAATGATGATGAAATTCTGCGGATTGATTTAACAGAGTATCGCCCAACAACCAGATAGAAACCACAGGTTTCAATTCTTTAAAATTTTTACCACTGGTGAGTTGTGACTGATAAATATCACTCCATGTGTATAACATCCGTTCAGGTAAATAAGAAAATACCGCCAGTTGAACCTCTATTTGATAGCTATTATTCTGCTCGTCTTTTGCTTTAATATCAACAATGGTCAGTTTGTCACTGAGAAACTCTTTTTCATTGTAGGGATTTTGAATCTCTATTTGTTTGATAGGAATGCCAGGTTTGATGATGGCATTGAGAAAATTCAAGGTTAAATTGATATTTTCAGGTGCACCCAAAATTGCTTTGAATACACAGTCAACCATGGGATTTATGAGATGTTTTAATTTTAATGGAGTCATGATTTAATTTTAGCAGAATATTATTCTGATGAGTTGTAACCTGTTTTTCAGGATTAGTCTTATTTCTGAAAATATAAATCCAGCTCATTCACCAATGCTTTCAATCTAAAACGAGTCTCAATACCATCATTATGACTTAATTGTTGTTGTAACAATGCGATGATTTTTACTGAGTCGGTTTGTTGAAATTGGTAAGCATGTTGATAAAGTTCAACCAGTTTGACAATTAACTGTTGCCATTCATCTTGGCTCAAGTCTTGAAGTTGGTACTGTTTTATATTTTTCCATGAATTAGCATAATTTTCTGAAAAATAAAGTTGTTCCTGTTGCTGAACTGTTTTGATTTTCTCATAATTTTCGTTTTCCAGTGTTTGGAAAAAATGATCGGTAAATGCAAACACAGGCAATATTGGTTGAAAATGATCAGGTTTGAAAAAATGTTGTAGAAGTTGATAGCTACGGTGACGAGCGGGCAAGCGTAACTGGGCAATGGATTCACCTTCATCAAACAGTAACACCCAGCCTTTAAGACCCATTAATTTTATCAGTTGTGCAATGCCTTGTAACATTAACAACCAGTCATGTGGTTTTTTACAGGTTAAAGATGCTTGCCGTATAATGCTGCAATGTCGATATTTTAAAGCATGGCGTAATTTAAGAACAGGAATGACTTCTCCGAGCAAGGCTTTTTCCAGTAAATAGGGGAATTCACGAGGGCGGAAATTTTTATGTTTCTTTTGCAGTTTTTGTTTGGCAGTTAAACGTTCGGTATTCTGTGCCAAAGCAATTAACAAGCACTTTAATAGATGTGGGATATTGGGTAATAATTGCAATATCTGTGCTTCAATTTGTTCTGGTTCGGTTGTTTCAATGTGTTGCTTTATCCACTTTTGCCAGTATTTGCTGAGTGAATGGTCATGTTCTGAAAATACGATGTTTGAAACCAAGGCTCGATAAACTTGATGAAACTGTTGAAAAGGAATTTCTCGGGGGTCTAAATTAATGAAGCTGGATGCAAAGCCTTGTTGTAATGCTTGTTCATGACAATATGTTAAGTGATGAGACTTGCCTTGACCATAAGCACCGCAAATAGAGAGTGATGTCGGTTTGTTGTTTGAAAAAGATTGCCAAATTTGTTGTAGCGTTTGGTTGAATCGTTGTTCCTGGACGGTTAAACATTGGACAGCTAATGGGTCGAATAAACCTTCTCGAAGTCGTTCAACGGCTTGTCGGCATTTGAAGACTGGATAGTTTGCGATACTTTTATGAGTCATTATTTGTCCCAGTCAGGTTGACATTGTTCCAGTTTCTCCTGTTCCATTTCCTGCTGTGACTGAATGACTTGTGCTTCTACATCATCATTCAAAACTTCACCTTGTTCTGCAATATCCAGATAACGAATCACTTGTTTAATGAATAATCTAACCTCACTTAATAATCCCATGCGTTCTTGTGCAACACATATTTTTTCGAACAAGTCATTATTGATTAATTCATCAGAACTCCAACGATAGGAAATTTCATGAATTTGGCAGATGCTCTTACCTAATTGAATGAGTTCTTTGGTTTCTAACGGTGTTTGATGTAGATCAATTAAAACACTGCGATAATTTAATCGTTTGTTGTCACAGATAGAACGAATTCGACTCCACAATGCATCATAAGATTTAAAACCTTTTTCAGCATTGAGAATATCTGGAATGATGGAGAAAAAAATATGGAAATAACTGGATTGCTCGGTATTATCAATTAATAGTCTGACATTTTCATAAGCTGCATTACGTGCTGCATTGCTTTGTGCCATGATGGTTTCTAATTCATCTAATAGCAGTATAAAACCACTGTACCCTTGAAAATGTAAAAAACTGATGAGTGAACGTAATAAGGTTTTGCTGTTATTTTTATTGAGTGCTTCAAAAATTTGTAAAGGTTTTAATTCTCGTTTACTGATTTTTCCACCTTCAAACCACAAATAAAGTGTTTCTTTTTGCTGTAGCCAGTCTTCTTGACTTTGCTCGTTGTCAGCTTGCCCGTATTGGTGTTCAACAAGAGAGACCAAGGCGTTGGAAAAATTGATGTTCATTTCTGGCAAGTTTTTTAATTGTTCGTTCAGTGACAGTAATTTATCTGAAAAGTCCTCTTTTTTTCCATTGAAGTCAGTTTCAATAGTGGTTAGCCAATGGTTTAACATGGCTCTAATGCCTGTGCCTGAAAATTGACCAATTAATTGAGCCACTAATTCCTGGTAGATGACTTCAAATTTTTGGATGGGAACATCTCTGGTTAAGACCACAAAGGAGACGGCAAATTTTTGTTGTAAGGCAAGATGCCGAATGATCGACATAAAATGAGTTTTACCATCGCCATAATCACCATTGATGAAGCGAACTTTTGAGCCACCTTCGGCAATAAAGTTTTGTAAATCATCTTCGATGTATTTCAACCAGTTTTGGCGACCGACGGTAAATCTGGCGACATGCTCAACAGGAACTGTACCTTTACGGAGTTGTTCGATGATTGCTCTTGCTTCAAAGGGTTTGAGTTGTTCATTTTCGGAGGACATTTATTTTCTCTCTTGAAAAGCAATAGAAGTGATTTGACGTTTTTCTCCCTGACTATCAATTAACCACAATGAATTATTACGACCAGGACGTAATTTCAAGGCATATGTATTGTCTATATCACCCATTTCAGATTCATAATATCGCCAAATATTAATGGCAAATTGATCAATATCACAGCCTTTAAATTTGCCTTTATCCATGTCAGAAAAAAATGATTTGGATTGTAGTGATAAAACATAACTCAAATAAAATTCCTGTATAGGAATTTCAGAGCCAATGGATTGCTTGCTGGTTTTTAATGATTGTTTGTAAAGACTGAATAATTGGCCGATGAATTGAGAAGCATCATAATTTGGTGAATATAATTGCTGCTTTAATTTAGACGATGCCGTTACAATTCGTTGAGGGTCAATTGTTTTGATTGTTTTTTTGTTCAGGGTGGTTTTACGTGAGGAAAATTGTATTTCTCCCGCAATACCTGGCAAGATAGAAAAATGAGGAAAATCAACGGTTATGGGTAATTCTACTTCATTGGCAAGGGTTTGTAGGTCTTCAATGAATTGGATACGATACTGTTCAATTTGCTGGTTTGAATTGTTTCTAAGCTCATCGAATAGAGGTTTACAGTCAGCCAATTCTTCAATATCAACCAGTTCATTGGCAAGCTTGCTGTTGAGTAATTCGTCAAGAATAAAAAAATCATCCTTTTCCACACCTCGCATGACCTTGTTGATCAGAGTGATTACTTTTTCACGATATTTATATTGTTGAGTTGATCTTTGGTGGTTAATTCTGGATTTTCATCAGGCATGGGTTATTCCTAAATCTATGGTGTGTGTTTGCTATTGCTCAGAATTTAACAATATTAGATGTAAAAATGCAATGTATTTTATTTTGTCTGTATTTGTCGATATTATTTCAACTTTCCAAGTAAAACATAAATAGCTCCTGTTCCTCCATCGTTTAGCCTAGCAGGCGTGTAGGCTAGAACGTCATTTCTCAATCTTAACCAATTTGACAGTTTTTGTTTCAATACAGGTTTATTTTGATAGGAACGATTGCCTTTGCCGTGTATTATTCGAATACATCGAAAATCATGCTGATGGCATTGATATAAAAAATTAGCCAATGCTTGTTTGGCTTCTACAACAAAAAGACCATGAAGATCAAGTTCGGCATTGATAGAATAATGACCACGACGAAGTTTTTTGAGTGTGTTGTGTTGCATTCCAGATCGGCAATAGGATAATTCATGTTCGCTATCCAATTCAGCAAATTCGAAATGATCGGAAACCAGTAATTCATGATTGGCATGTTTTTTAAGTGTTGTTTTTTTTAAAGGAACTGGTTTTGGTTGTCGAGTTTTAAGAATTTGTCGTTCATTTTTTATAGGGCTTACTTGACCAATTTTATCTCTGAATAATTGCTTGTCTTCTTCTGTTAATATGTATTTTTTAGGCATAAAAGCATCAGTCGGTTAGGCTATGGTATAAAGATATTCTCAGTGCAAAACACAATATCAGGCTAGAATTTGATTATGGCAATTATTTTATGAAGAATCAAAAATGATAATATGATGAAAATATTGATATGTAATGACGATGGTTATTTAGCGCCTGGATTAAAAGTGTTGGCCGATAAAGTATCAACCATCGCAGAAGTGACGGTGATTGCACCTGATAAAAATAGGTCGGGTTCAAGTAATTCGTTAACGTTGGATTATCCTATTCGTGCATCAGTGGGTGAAAATGGTTATACAAAAGTGGATGGAACACCGACCGATTGTGTACATTTGGCGATTACTGGGTTAATGGAAAAAGAACCTGATATGGTGATTGCAGGAATCAATCCTGGGGCAAACATGGGTGATGATGTGTTGTATTCTGGTACCGTGGCGGCGGCAACTGAAGGTCGTTTTTTGGGTTTTCCGGCAATGGCTGTTTCAATAGATTCGTATGATCCTAAGCATTATGATGCGGCAGCAGAAGTGGTGCTGAAAATATACCATCATTTGCAAAAACAACCTTTACAGGGAGAACTAATTCTAAATATTAATATCCCTGATGTTGCACTCGATGAATTAAAAGGGATTCAAGTAACGCGATTAGGTCATCGCCATAAAGCTGAGCCCGTCATTAGAGAAAAAGACCCCAGAGGGCGTTCAATCTATTGGGTTGGGCCTGTTGGTCAATTGCAGGATGCTGGTGAAGGTACTGATTTTTATGCAGTTAATAATAATTATGTGTCAGTAACGCCTTTGCACATAGATTTGACGAATTATTCTGCAATGCAGAGTTTACAAAATTGTTTGGGACTCTAACATTATGAAAGATTATTATCGCGGGATTGGTATGACGTCAGATAGAACCCGTGACCGATTGATTAAACGAATTAAAGAGCAAGGCGTGCAAAATACAGTGGTGTTAGATGCCATTAGAGGGATTCCCCGACACATTTTTGTGGATGAGGCGTTGGCCAGTCGAGCTTATGAAGATACTGCTTTACCCATCGGTTATAGTCAAACCATTTCGCAGCCTTATATTGTTGCAAGAATGACAGAACTGCTTATTGGTAATAGCAAGCTACCCTTTAAAAAAGTGCTGGAAATTGGAACGGGTTCAGGCTATCAGGCAGCAATATTATCCCAAATAACAACTTGGGTTTATAGTATTGAACGAATCAATGTTTTACAGCAACAAGCCAAGCAAAAATTTAAAGCACTGGGCATTAAAAATATTGTCACTCAGCATTCTGATGGTTCGCTGGGTTGGGAATATAAATCTCCATTTGATGCCATTATGGTCACAGCGGCACCCAATGCTTTGCCTAAAATGCTATTGGATCAATTAAAAGTAGGAGGAAGAATGGTTATTCCTGTTGGTTTAGGTGGGAGTCAGGCTTTAATGTTGATTGTCAAAACATCTACGGGTTTTGAAAAACAGGTATTGGATAGAGTAAGTTTTGTGCCATTGCTAGAGGATTGTATGTAGTGTTTAAGGCTTTGTATGAAAAAATGCTACAGTGGTCTAAACATCCAAAATCAGTTTGGTTTTTAGGTGGCTTAAGTTTTGCCGAATCTTCTTTTTTCCCCATTCCTCCCGATGTCATGTTGGCTCCAATGTGTATTTCAACGCCTCAAAAGGCTTGGTATTACGCATTGGTAACGACAATTTGTTCCGTGATTGGTGGCATGTTAGGTTACAGTATTGGCTTTTTTTCGTTTGATATTATTCAGCCCTATATTCAAGAATCTCATTATTGGCAAGGTTATTTAACCTCGGTTAAATGGTTTGAGCAATGGGGATTTTGGGCAATATTATTGGCTGGTTTTTCACCCATACCGTATAAAATATTTACCATTACTGCAGGCGCTTTATCCATGATGTTTATCCCTTTTGTTGTTGCATCAGTGATCGGGCGTGGTTGCCGTTTTTTCTTAGTAGCAGGTCTGATGTTTTTGGGCGGTGATCGAATGAATGATTTGCTCAAAGTTTACATCGATAGAATTGGTTGGGGTGTTATTGTTATTTTTATTATTATCTATTTTGTAAAAACATTCTAATAGCCTTGATTCTTCACGTCATTATAATAATTATAAAAACTATTGTTTATATCAATTTAAAGCGTATTATCAAAAAAAATGCTTATTTGAAATTATGCTGAATCGCTGATCTCAAAAGCAAAATAAAATAATAATAAAGCTGTCATTTGCAATGATCAATTTTAAACTAAATCAATGCATTAATCTTTGTTCAGACCTATATTGTCGAAATAAAACACCAATATTTGTAGTCGTTTGTAGCAAGTTTTTACTCTGTAATAATGGTTTTTCAGTCAATAATTTAAAGCAACTTTTAAATCTAAATAAATCGGGTGAATTGACTGCGAGTGCTCAAGATGTTGAATCTTCAAAAATTTTTAAATTATTTCGACTCACCTGTAGAGTGACTACAAGGGTTGTCAAAATAATTCGAAAAGCCTTGAGTATTCTTCCTCTTGAATACTCTCGTTACGATTCAACTGATTTATTTAAGTTAAACAATTTTACTATTTTGTCGAAATATTTTTTATTGTTAATCGTTGTTTGTAGTCTGAGTGCTTGTAATCAAGTTAAGTATGGTGCGGTATTCGATCGTGGTTATCATCTTCCTAAAAAAATCAGTCAAAAAAGTCAGCAAAAAACTGTTAAGAAAATCTCAAAAAAGGTTAGTCAAAAAAAACTGCCACGATATTATGTTGTAAAGAATGGCGATACACTCTATTCCATTGCCTGGAATTTTGGAAAAGATGTTAATGAATTAAAAAAAATCAATAAAATTGACTCAAAATACACGATTTTTGCGAATCAAAAAATATTGTTAATGGCCAGTCGTCAACAAGATAAAACGATTAAACATTATAAAAAAGCAAAGCCCTTAAGTTGGATTAAAAAAACTAAAAATATCAAGCCAATAAATACAAGTAAAAAAACCAAAAGTCTATGGGGTTGGCCTGTAAAAAAAGTACAAGCACATAGCATAAAGAGGAATAACGTTAGTAAAAAGGGGGTGAATATAGTAGGAAAATTAGGGCAATCCATTATTGCAAGTGCGTCAGGAAAGGTTGTATATAGTGGGAGTGGTTTAATAGGGTATGGAAAATTGATCATTATTAAACACAATCGTAACTATTTAAGTGCTTATGCTTACAATAAAAAACTCTTAGTCAAAGAAGGAGAGGGTGTTAAGAAAGGACAGCAAATTGCAACCATGGGATATAAATATAAAAAGGCGGTATTGCATTTTGAAATCAGAAAAAATGGCAAGCCAGTCAATCCGATGAATTATTTGCCAAAAATATAAAGCTGAGTTGAGTAGCTCGACTACTCAAACGAAACTTATGCCCTTGCGGTATAAAGCTGAGTTGAGTAGCTC
>Ga0233443_1001762_pt1 | contig 17942 bp, 12 predicted proteins | sample SI_123_September_2_FD_182784 | JGI IMG/M metagenome (GOLD analysis project Ga0233443, IMG submission 182784) | Seawater microbial communities from Saanich Inlet, British Columbia, Canada - SI_123_September2016_200_MG | ecosystem: Environmental > Aquatic > Marine > Inlet | place: Canada: British... | reverse complement strand
GAAAAATACCAAGACAACTGTCAGTATAGAAATAAGATGTTTTACTTAAATCGGATCTGGATTCAGTACCAAATTTAGGATCTATAGGTACATCAAAAGGTTCGTGGCTGCTCAGTGTAAAGCAGAATGCAAAGAATGGTTCCTTCATTCCGTTTAGTTCACTATAAAATTTATCGAATAAATATTCATCCGGAACACCCCATTTCTGTGTTTTTAATTCCGAAGGGAAATCATTTCCTGTCACAAGTTTGTTAAGATAAGGATTCGTGAAATAGGCTCTGAAGTTGGCAAAATCAAGATCCCCACCGTAGTAAAACACAGTACTATAACCCTGATTGTGGAATGGTTCCAGCAGGAATGGGAGTTTTTGAGTTTTGGACGGATAAGCCATTATTGATGCTACCGGTTGAGCCGGATATCCGCTAAACAAGCTAATCAATCCTTTATCAGATCGATCGCCGCTAGCATGAAAATTTGAAAATGCAATTGAGTTTTGTGTCAGATTATCCAGATAAGGAGCAACACCAGTTAAACCTCCAAAATTCGAGATTACCTTATTTGAGAAACTTTCCAGAACAATTAGCAAAACATTGGCATTCTTCTTTATTGCCGGAGCAGCTTTTTCTTTGGAAGTATACAAACCTTTCACAATATTACCTGCTTCATCGCTATTGTAGTAGTTGTATCTGGCTGCAAAATTGTCTTTTTCAGAAATTGAATAAGCTATATTCCAGAAAACATTAATACCGCTATGATTAACAAACTGATTTTTGTGAAAATACGCAGAACTCAAATTAACAGGTGCAACACCGAAACTTCCCCTAATAGGCAGGAATAGTACAACGGTCATAAGCAAAGCAATGGGAATCAATTTCCAGTTCGACCTTGTTCCCGCTACTAAATCCGGTTTCACAAACCGGTTGTACACCATGATTGCTACTGCACTAAGCAACAGAAAAATGCCGGAAACCAGCAAATACTCATGTAAGGGTACTGAACCTGCAACACCTTGAGGATTTTTCAGATATATCAATGGTGTAATATCAAGGCGAAATCCAGAATAGGAATACAGGTTCATATCAATTGCACCAGCCAAAGACACTAAAACTACCGTTACATAGGTATACCATTGAATTGTGTATTTTAGAATTGACTTAGATATCGGAGCTAGAATTGCTATCAATAAAAACGGTAATACCGATAAATAGCCGGCAGATGAAAGATCCAGTCTTAGGCCATAAATAAATATTCTTATCCAATTGATGATAGCAACATCAAATGATTCACTATAATTATATACCAGAAAAAGAAGCTTTTGTACCCAAAAAAGGCATAACCAAAAGCCGAAATATTTAAGCATAAAACGAATTCTATAGATCATATTTGCTTAATCTTTGGATGAGGTAAAGTTAATCTTCACAATTGATTATTGAAACTCTATTATTAAAAACCATAACCAGGAAATACTCATCCTTCAGGAAGCTGGGCCGGTTAAAATCGGATGAGTTTAATATCCAATAAAATGTAAGCTAAAACGATAAATTTGTCCTGATTGACAAATTTTATGTTGTAAAGAATAAGGCCGAAACAAACGTTTGCATTAAGTGAACCAGGAAACTATGGCTTCTGTATTTTTAAATAAACACAAAAATTGACACTAAAGCTGCAAAGAATTATAAATTTGGTCTGTCAAAAAAAATGATTAGAGTGCCTAAACAGGCACCAATATAAAATATTATTACACATGAATAGAGTTTTAGTTATTAATGGTGGCGGCGATGCTCCGGGCTTAAATGCGGTGATTCGGGCCATTGTTAAAAGATCACAACAGGAAAAAGATTGGGAAATATTGGGCAGTATACAAGCCTTCAACGGAGTACTGCGTGAGCCAATGGAAATAGTAGAATTAGATGATAAGGCTGTTGCCGGAATACATTACCGTGGGGGTACAATCATAGAAACGACGAACAAAGGAGGTCCGTTTGCCTGGCCTGTTAAAAACAACGATGGCACATGGAGTTCGGTTGACAGATCGGACGATCTGATTAACAGATTGAAGTATTTGAATATTGACGCGGTGATAAATATTGGAGGTGATGGATCGCAGCGCATCTCGAAGGCCCTTTATGAAAAAGGTTTGAATGTAATTGGAGTACCAAAGACCATCGATAATGACCTTTCAGCAACCGATTCAACATTTGGTTTTCAAACTGCCATTCAAATATCCACAGAAGCTGTTGATAAACTGGTAACAACTGCTGCCAGTCATAATCGGGTATTTATTCTTGAGGTGATGGGACGAGATGCAGGCTGGATTGCGCTTAATGCCGCAGTTGCCGGTGGTGCCGAAGTTTGCCTCATTCCTGAAATACCTTATGATATAAACAGAGTAATGGAGGGAATAGAAGCCCGTTTCCACAGAGAGCGGGGCTTTGCCATTATTGTTGTTGCCGAAGGTGCGCGCCGGATTGACGGTGCACAATATTCGGATAAAAAGGCAGATGTAGGTTCTGCACATGTAAGGTTGGGCGGAGTTGCGAATCAGCTTGCTCACGATCTGATTGAAGCCGGTTGTAAACACGACATTCGTGAAACGGTTCTGGGCCACGTACAACGCGGCGGTGTTCCGATTGCCTACGACAGGGTGCTTGCAACACAGTTTGGTGTGAAGGCTTTTGAATTGGTATTGGAGAAGAAATTTGGCAGAATGGTATCTTACCGACATCCAATGATAACTGATGTATCCCTTGATGAAGCTGTGGTAAGCCCTAATCTGGTAACAATGAATACCTCCCTGATGAAAACTGCCCGTGGAATTGGCATTCGATTTGGTGATTAATAGCGATCGATATAAATAAAAAAACCTGCTCAATGAGCAGGTTTTTTCTTATGTTGTTCAATCGTTTCTAATTCTTTTGATAACATCTAACCCAGTCAATTTCAAAACTAGCCGGAAGGGATCCTCCCTGTGGTTCTTCATTCAATCCTGAACTAAATATCATATACATTGGATCCGAAGGAACTCCGTGCGTTTCTTCCTTTACAACTTTTCGGTTTAGGGTCCAGGTAATTTTGTTTTCGTCCCACTCAATACCATAAATAAAGAAATCATTCTTAAACTTAGTTCCACCCAACTTTGCAATACTGGATTTTATTTGAGGTCCCCAATGGTTGGCAAAAATCATTTTTCCTTTATTGTCAGTTTTGACAACGTCAATTTCAGGAAGCATCATATCGGAAGCCATCCAGAATGCATCAATAACAGGTGTATTGGAATTTAGTTTCACCTTGGCTTCAAATCGGCCATACTTTTGTCTGAAACTACCACCTGTACTGATCAATCCACTGGTATAATCAAAATCTTTTGGATAGAAACCTACCCGTGGATCCCAAACTTTACCATTAATCTTTTCATTTTTGGTTGAAATACTCAGAACAGAATTCTTTATTCCTGTATTTTTACCGTCGGTCGGAAAATGCTTATCAGAAACCAATGAATATGGTTCGTTCAACAGTGCTTTTCCCCAGAAATAGTGACCAATCCATTTCTCAGCATCCAATTTATTCTCTTCGAATTCATCCGAGAAAGTCAGATCCCAATTCTTTAGTTCATCAAATTTGTCAGCATCTTTGAGGGCAAAGAACTTTTTGAATTCTTCAGAATTCTTTTGCTGTTCATAGTTTTGAAGTTCAGCATATTCCTCAGTTCTGGTATATCGTTCAGTATCTTCCTTTTCTGTCTTAACAGCCTGAAATTCTTCGGATGCAATTATTTTTTCAAGTTCAACATATCGCTTTAATTCTTTGGATAAGCGAACTCTCTCATACTTAAGGAAGACATTTCTTGTCTTCATTCTAAAGTAAAACTTCAGATCTGAATCATTCCCGGCTTGTTTGCATTCCTTCTTAACTTCCTTCAACTCCTCTTCACTTAATTTGGCGTCTTTAAGGATCATTCTAAGCTCAGCAAACTTGTCCATCTTCTCAGAAGCACTTATTTCCTCCATTCTCTGTGGAATTCCCTTGCCCAGAAACATAAAATAATGCTTAAATGGTTTTGAATTTTTTAATGCCTCGAACTCCTTAAGCTGCTTATACTCATTGGTTTTATCGAAAGTATCTGCTTTGATGTCGTCCAATATTCTGATAAATTCAGGGGAAGTTACCTTTTTCTCCAAAGTGTAGTAATTCTGCACTTTCTCGGAGGCTTCCATTTCATTAAGCCAATTGAATTCCTCCAGGAGGGCTGCTTCTTCTTGTTCTATTTGATTAGTTTTTGGGATTAACCCAAAGGTCGACAATAACTTGAATCGTGTTTTTACACCAGCCATCGTTAAATTTTAATTGTATTAAACATTCGTCCAAAGATAAAAAAAAACAGTCACGCAATGTGCATACTATCTAAGCTTCTATTAAAGAACATATAAACAGAGATTTAAACTATTTAATTAGAACTATTTTAGATAACTTCATTCGCGGCTTAATATTTTGTCCATACCCTTTTTAAATTCTTAATCTGTTTAATCATTTGATATTACTACTTTTGTAATTAACAGTTTGCATGGTTAAATTATGAATGACTTCATCAGGGACATTTACCGGAAAGGTGATTATGGAGAAATTATTTACTCTTTTGAAGGAAAGATTACAGATGATTCCATAAATGATGTAAGCAGAGAGGCCGAAAATTCACTCATTACAGCGGAACTTAAGCCTGCCATTTTACGAAAAGTTTATCGGGTAACTGTCGAAAGCATTCAAAACCTCTATCATCATGTTGAGAAGGATCACAAGGAGAATGACATAATGTTCGCAGTATTCCTGCTTGCAAAAACCGAAGAGAATATTAATGTTTCTACCGGCAACTTTGTCAAGAAGGATCAGTGCAGACTCCTTCGAGATCGCTTCGATCAGGTTAATGCTTTGGATGCTGAAGAGTTAAAATTACTTTATCGTGAAATTCTGGGCAACGAAGAGTTTACCAAGAAAGGAGGTGGAGGCCTGGGATTAGTGGATATAGCAAGAAAAACCGGTAATCAACTGAACTACCATTTTCATGATTACAATAATGATTATAGCTTTCTAACGCTTCACTTAAGTTTTTCAAGAAATCAATAGATGATGAATACATATTACACAGGCGGTACCTCGAAAACACCTGAGATCAATCTCAATCCTGAGAATGGTGATTTGCTCTTTAAAGGACGATCCATTCCGGAAAATTCCATTGAGTTTTATCAACCTATATTCAAATGGATGGAGACTTATTCCGAATCTCCGGCCGAATACACCACTTTGCATATGCAGCTGGAGTATTTTAATACAGCTTCTTCCAAATGCCTTCTGGATATTTTTAAAAAATTGGAAAAGGTCAAAAGTACAGGAAAACCGGTAATTGTGAAATGGTACTACGAAGATGACGATGAGGATATGCTGGAAGCTGGTGAAGATTACGAATCTATTATCAATATACCATTCGAAATGATTGAAGTGGAAGGAAGCTCAGGATATTGATAATGAGTGCTTCTCCGTAATAAATGTTTCTCGCAGATAAAGCATGCAAATTTCAAACATTCTATTCTATTTATGTATTAACAAAATGGTTACTGATTACTAACTGATAACGGGTGACTGATGATTGTTATCAGCAGATTTGAGCAGAGCACAATCCTTCAACTTTCCAGCACCTACTTCCTCCTCCCTCTCAACATTTTAATCGGTTCGACCAGTTGCTTCAAAATACGGTAATAAAGGAGTACATACATGGCAACAATAGATAAGCAAATAATAATAAGATTTGCCCAATAGGTATCCATCAGAAAGCTTAGAACATCCTTTTTCGAAGCTAAAAAATGAGACTGAAAAAAACGATCGCTGTTATCCTTATAAATTGGATCGGACATCTGTACTATTTGATCAGTCAGCGTGAGCATCTTTTTAGGATTGTCGTTGTTGCGGACAAAATCGCTTAAGGATTCATTGTAATAGCTTTGTTTGAGCATTCGAAAAGCCCCATCCCCATTAATCTCCAGATAGGTTTCAACCAAACTATCTTTCTTCGAAACAGCTATACTTAGTACTTTTCCATAGAATTTCTCAAGTGCAGCAATGGAAGCATTATAATCCTTAAGGTCCTGTATAAGACCGGGATTCCTGCCCATCTCCTTTTTTAGCTCCGTGCTAATCAGCACTGATTTTTCTCCGCCTTTGAGTGAACGTGCTTCACTTTTCAGCTCCGGAATGAGAAAATTAAGTTTAAACTGAGCCTGGCTTATTAGCTTGTCGTAAGTTCCAAAGGTTCGATGATACTCATTTTCAAGATGTTGCTTTACCGCCAGCCCTTCGAATGCCCATCTGGCTGTCACAAATTCTCCAATCACCGGAACTCCAAGTTGTGTTAGAATGGATGGATTCAACTTGTCATATTTAACCAACACGCCGCTCATAATTATCTGAGGGATAATGATAAATGGAATCAGAATATAAACATTCACTGTCCATTTCATTGCATCACTAATGTTTAGTCCAAGCAGGTTTGCAAATACCCAGCAGCTGAATAACATAAGCCAGTATTCGAAAAACATTCCTTTCACTTCCAATATGGAATTGCCTATAAGTGTAAACATGCAGGCCTGAACCGCTGAAATTATCAACAGAACCAGCACTTTGGATAAGAGATATCCACCCCTGCTCAAATTTAGAAAGGACTCCCGATCAACTGTTTTCCTGTCCTTTATTATTTCCTCGCCACTTGTGGTAAGACCAACAAAGAGTGCAATTATAATTGCCATGAAGAGATAGATTGGAATATTTTGATTTCCGCCATAGGTGTAGCCTGCAACAGAAACATCAGAGTAACGAAAAATGTATGTAAGCAGGAAGGCCATAACAGGCGTAAGTAGCAGATTCAAAAGCAAGTATTGTCTACGGGCAAGTTTTGATTGAACATCGCGCATGAAAAAGATCGTAAACTGCCTAAACCTTCCCGGTTTATTGAACGATTTCTCGGGTATCTGATCATCCTCAGCTTTTGTTGTGATTTTCCCCAACGAATGGTTTTTCCATTTAGCATACCATTCCATAGCTGTTATTTTTCGGTCAGGCGTAACATTTCCATACTCATCAAGCACATTCGCTTCCACAATATCAAATATCTGCTCCGGCGTTACGGTTCCACAGCTAAGGCATTCATATTCCGACCAATTTGCATGATAAGTGTTGGTCTTAAAGTACATGATTGATTCAACCGGATTCCCATCATAAATTAGATGTCCACCCTGATCAACCACCAACAATCGGTCGAACATTTTAAAAATTGTAGATGATGGCTGATGAATGACGGTAACAATCAACTTTCCCTTCAATGAAAGTTCCTTCAGCAAGTCCATGATATTCTCTGAGTCGCGACTCGATAATCCGGATGTAGGTTCATCAAGATAGAGTATTGCCGGTTCACGAATCAGCTCCAGGGCAATGTTGAGTCTTTTTCTTTGTCCACCACTGATCTTCTTATTCATTGGGGTTCCCACCATCTGATCTTTGAGATGAAGAAGCTCCAGCTTGCCCAGTGTGTCCAGGCACAATTTGAAAAGATCAAGTTTATTCAGATCTCTGAAACAAAGACTGGCGGTATAATATAGATTTTGAAAAACAGTAAGATCTTCTATCAGGCGGTCATCCTGCGAGACATAACCAATCAGGCCGGTAAGGCTTTCATCATTAGCAGTCAGGTCGACACCACTAATTTTGACGGTACCATTTTGAGGACGGTATTTACCATTCAATACGTTGAGGAGAGTGGATTTACCTGAACCACTCCCTCCCAGTATACTAACCAGTTCGCCGGAATGCAGGCTAAAACTCATTGGCTGGATTCCAAATTTACTTTTGGGATAGATATAGCTGATTTGCTCAGCTTCAAGAATAAACTTAATGTGACGTGTATGCCTTGTAAATGCAGCTACAATCTCGGAGTAATAAATGGTTTCCATCCGGTGTTCACGAATGGATACACCGTTTTTAAGTACCAGACATTTATCATTATTGAGCAGTTGGCCACCAATTTTCAATTCATAAAGCGAAGCACTTCTTAGTATATGCAACTTTGCCGATGCAACCTCCAGTACTTTTACCTCACCTTCCAGCCCTTTGCTTCGGATATAAATCCGGTGCGATGCTTCGCCATCCTGTTTTCCGTCAATGAGCAATATGTTGGTGTTAAGCTTGATGCCTTTGAAATCGGTCGCTACAAAGTTGTAGATCAATTCGCTCTCAACTTCATCAATATTAAAAGTTTCTGCAATCGTAAAAACAAACTCTCTTTCCTGCTCTGAGAGTTTTCCATCTGTATTTACAAATTCCCATAACCTTATGAGGATAACCACTTTCTGGCGCTGGGTGAGTTCAGCATTCAATGACTTACAGATCTTCAGAACCTTTACCGAGTTAAGTGACAATATCTTTTCGTGCTTGTCGCTATCGTATAATTTTTGCTGAATAATCTGGAGGTGTTCGTCAAAAAGTAGCAGGTATTGATCAGCGATATCACGGTTCAGCTGCTGAATTAAAAAAGATTCAACAACTACCCGACGATCGAAAGTTCCACCCCCGGGTCGTGCAACAATTGCAAAAAGTTGCATTAATGCATTTAGTATTCTGCCACTCAAATCACTTCAATCTTAGATCATTCCGACAGAGGTTCTCCCTCTTACAGATTCAAATAGAAACTTTTCGTCAGATTCCTGTAGGCAGAACTATAGCCATCCACATCGCGGATACAAATAGTCTCTTCAGAACAACGGATTTTCTGCCTTACAAATTCCATGACCATCCTGTGTACGCCTTTAGTAGCTTTCGGTTTCACATTAAGCTTTCTTTCACAATAAAGGCCAAAAATGTTCGCCTTGATCTCGAAGCGACGTGCTTCATTTTCCGGTAAGATCAAGGCAAATCGCCCCTCTTCTGCCAGTAATATGCTTACCGAATTCAGTAAGGTATTGCTGGTCAAAAAATCATTGTGTCGTGCTCTGTTTCGTGCCTCATTATTCGATTTAAGCAAATGAGTGAAATAGGGAGGATTGCTTATAATAAGCTCGTATTGCTTGTTGTTAGAACTTGTAAATTCCTGTAAAGAAATGTGCTCAACTTTTATCCGATCCGCCCAATTTGACCTGTTACAATTTTCAGATGCCTGACGAGCAGCCTGCTCATCAATTTCAATGGCATGAATTTGAGCGCTAAATCGTTGGGCCATCATTAAGGCCAGTAAACCAGTCCCTGTTCCAATATCAAGAATGGTTCGAGGATTGTCGGATTGGATCCATGATCCGAGTATCAGGCTGTCAACACCTACTTTCATGGCACAGTATTCCTGCTGAACGATAAACTCTCTGAATTGAAAACAGCTGTTGGACATGAAACAAAGGTAGGAAAAGTTGGACGGATGTGGGCTGCAAAAGATTGCACAATGAATGAATAATGACAATCCTTACAAGATTAAACTACTGATAATTCAGATCTTACAAGTCACGAATATTTAATCCAACATAATTCTATTAGAATAAATACCTGATTCTGATTCCACCCTGATAATATAAACTCCGCTCTCAAGATCTTTAAGTTGCATGTCTACCAAATCAGATTTAATGGATACCTCTTTCAACAACTGTCCCTGTAGATTGAATACCTGACCGAATGCATTTTTCAAATTAAGGTTGTTCATATTTATATAAATCATATCCTGAGCAGGATTGGGATAGATTTCAATATGCTCCTTCAGGCTTAACTGTTCAACATGCTCATAAGAATGCTGCCAGTTTGATCGTATGAGCAGCTGCTGGCTTACGGTGTCGCGGCAACCATTCAGGTCCTCTACTATAAGTGAAACCAATCCCTTATCAAAATGTCCATTGAAAGGGAAATACATATAAGTGTAGCTTGTATAAGCATGAATAGGATTCCCAAAGCCGGTAATAGTCCATTCATAGAATTCCAAATCCTGATTCATCGCCTTGAAAGTTACATACCTGCCATTTCTATCCGGCTCTTCCGGATATGTTGAAAACTCAAAATTTGCCGAACATCCAAAATAGTTAATCTCAGTGTCAAAATTGATTGGTAAACTTTTAATGTACTCAGATAAGTTAAGATAGTTCGTACTCAGGTATCTGTTGTTGCCAATAAAATTGCACCGACCCCAGCCATCTACTTTCTGAGGATTGTTTTGAATTGCTCCGTTAATCAGGATTCCCGCATCTGAAAGATGAAAGACAGATTGTGAAAAATTACAATTTTCGGATTCATCAAACAATTGGTAATACCAATAAGAGCCATCGAAAAACACGGTATCGGAAAACTTTGCATAGCAACCGTACTGGTTATACTTGTATACATGTATCCATTCCTGAGAAACAGATGAACATACATTCAATTCATCATAACTATAGAGCCTCACTAAATAATCCCCTGAACAATAATAATAATGAACCGGATTTATATAGTTAGAAGAAGTGCCATCTCCGAAATCCCAATAGAAATGATCGTTTAAATCCATCGACGTATTGGAAAAAATAACTTTGCCCAAAGTAGTATCGGATTCATGTTGAAATGCCGTTGAACAGACTTGTCCACTTATATTCCCAGATGCAATGAATACAATGAATGAGATAATCGAAATAGCTTTAGTCATATTAATGATCGTTAATTGTAGTAATTGAAACACCAGTTAGTGGTAGCCGGCTTACTCGGTTTGCACTATATAGAATCGGCATAAGAGTCAAAGTTAAGCAAAAATCAGGCAATCGCCATCAATTTCAAAGTGATAAAAGCAATTGTTATGGATACATAATTTTATCTATAGGTTGATAGATCTATTGGGGGCCAATAACTTTAATAATGGATTAGGTAAAAGCTGTACATCGACACCTTTAATTTGTAAAAATAATGAAGTACGAAACCATTAAATTTTAGACTTCCCTGTTTTCTAAAATTTGTTAATTTTACGAATCAGTAACAATTGCATTAGACCTAAGAAACCCTAAAAGACCAGACCATATGAATTTCGAATTAACTGAAGAACAGGAAATGATCCGGCAGGCTGCCAGAGATTATGCACAACGAGAATTAATTAAGGATGTGATAGAAAGGGATACTAAGGCAGAGTTCCCTACACAACATGTGCAGGCCCTGGCTGAGCTTGGATTCATGGGAATGCTGGTAAGCGAGAAATATGATGGTGGAGGTATGGACACCATGTCGTATGTGCTTGCCATGGAAGAGATATCTAAAGTTGATGCCTCTGTCTCAGTAATAATGTCTGTTAATAATTCTCTGGTTTGTTATGGTATTGAGAAATACGGTAACGAAGAGCAAAAGGAGAAATGGCTCAAGCCATTGGCGAAAGGAGAAAAGATTGGAGCATTTTTGTTATCAGAACCGGAAGCCGGATCGGATGCAACCAGCCAGAGAACAACAGCAGAGGAGAAGGATGATCATTACCTTTTAAATGGCACAAAAAACTGGATTACAAATGCCAATTCTGCCAGCACCTATATTGTAATTGCTCAAACTCACCCTGGTCTAAAACACAAAGGTATTAATGCATTTCTGGTGGACCGGCATGCTGAAGGAGTTTCTCTTGGGCCTCATGAGGATAAAATGGGCATGCGCAGTTCTGACACTCACTCAGTTATGTTTACCGATATGAAAATACCGAAGGAGAACAGAATTGGTGAAGATGGATTCGGATTCAAGTTTGCCATGAAAACCCTTGAAGGTGGCCGTATTGGTATTGCTTCCCAGGCCCTGGGCATCGCAAGCGGTGCTTTTGAACGAGCCGTTCAATACTCCAAAGAACGGAAAGCATTTGGAACGGAAATCTCCAATCATCAGGCAATTGCCTTTAAGATTTCTGATATGGCGGTTAAAATAGAAAATGCCAGAAACCTTTGCCTAAAAGCGGCTTGGTTAAAAGATCAGGGAGAACCTTATGGAGTCATGTCAGCTATGGCTAAACAGTACGCGGCAGACATTGCCATGGAAGTTACGACAGAAGCAGTTCAGATTCATGGTGGCTATGGATATGTAAAGGAGTATCATGTTGAACGTCTGATGCGTGAAGCCAAATTAACACAGATTTATGAAGGAACTTCGGAGATTCAAAAAATTGTAATTTCGCGCGACGTATTAAAATAGTATCAATACATTTGCGCTCTTAATGAGGAATAAACTTAATTTATTTATATATGAAAATACTGGTTTGTATAAGTAATGTACCTGACACAACAACAAAGATTAAATTGTCAGGCGAAGGAACAGGGATTGACCAGGCTGGAATTCAGTGGATCATAAACCCTTGGGATGAATTGGCACTGACTCGTGCACTCGAATTAAAGGAGGCTGGCGGTGGAGCCATTACACAGGTAGATGTTGCCAATGTTGGTACAAACATGACCGAACCAACCTTAAGAAAGGCACTCGCCATCGGTGCGGATAATGCCCATAGAATAGATACGGAAGCAAAAGATTCGTACTATGTTGCCTTACAGCTATCTGAAGTTGCCAAAGCAGGTGAATATGACCTTGTGCTCTGTGGAATCGAATCAAGCGATTATAATGGTGCATCTGTAGGTGCAATGCTTTCAGAATTTCTGGGATATGCGTCTGTCTCCTCCGTTTCAGGATTGAACATCGAAGGTGGAAACCTTAGTATCAACAGAGAGATTGACGGTGGCGCTGAAGTGCTGAGTTGCGATTTGCCGCTTATATTGATAGTGCAAAAGGGAATTGCTCTTGATCCGCGAATTCCAAATATGCGCGGTATTATGATGGCAAGAAAGAAACCATTGAATGTACATCCTCCGGTTGCGGGTGATGCTCTTACCGAGTACGTTGATTACCAGACTCCGGCAGCGAAAGCGGCCTGTAAAATGATCGATGAGGAGAATGCAGGTGAATTAATCAATTTGCTGCACACAGAAGCAAAAGTAATTTAGGTTTAACTCAAAAAGATTGAAAAGATGAAGATATTAGTTTTTACTGAAAATTGGGATGGTAAATTCAAGAAATTGAGTTACGAATTAATCTCTTACGCCAGGCAGCTTGGAGAAAGTGTTACTGCTCTGAACATTGGAAATGTAGATGATTCAGAATTGAAAGAGCTTGGTAAATATGGTGCTGCCAAAGTACTTAATGCAAGCGTTCCATTCGAAGGTTTAGATAACAACACTTATAGCGCTATTGTTGCTGAAGCTGCGAAAAGCGAAGGAGCTGACGTTATTTTACTGGCGGATAACATGACCGGAAAAGCAATTGCACCTAAGATTGCTGTTAAGTTAACTGCCGGATTGGTTTCGGGAGTTACTGCCCTTCCGGTATCCACCGATCCCTTTGTAGTAACTAAACGTGCCTATTCTGCAAAGGTGTTTGCCAATGTAAAGGTTAATTCAGCGCTAAAAGTACTTACACTCGTAGGTAATTCAGTTGAGATATTGGAAGACAGTGTAGATGTTTGCATTGAGAGTTTTACCTGTGATGCTCCGGCTGCCACAACAACAATCAAGGAAACAAATAAACAAACCGGAACCATTCTATTGAGTGATGCCGATGTAGTAGTTTCCGGTGGTCGAGGCATGAAAAGTGGAGACAACTGGGGCGGTATTGAAGAGCTGTCCGGAATTTTAGGAGCTGCCACTGCTTGTTCCCGTCCTGTTTCTGATGAAGACTGGCGTCCGCATCACGAGCATGTTGGCCAAACCGGAAAAGTTATTGGACCTACACTTTACATAGCCTTAGGTATTTCAGGCGCTATTCAGCACCTGGCCGGTGTAAACTCTTCAAAAATTATTGTAGCGGTTAATAAAGATCCGGAAGCTCCGATATTTGAAGCTGCGGATTATGGTATTGTTGGTGATGTCAACAAGGTAATCCCACAATTTATTGAAGCTGCAAAAAGCTTAAAATCAGAATAAAAGAATAAGATTCTTTACAATATTAAAAGGCCCGGCATTGACGGGCCTTTTTTATGATTATAAGAATGTTTTGAGCTTCAAACCTTAGATCCCGGCAAGGGAGTAAGGAAACAAGAACATTTTCTAGGGGATAATAAATGCTTTGCTGGATAGCATTTCTAATTCTCCTGAAGGCTTCGATTATATTGCCGGGGTACTATGGAATATAATATTCTTTCTGTTCATTTTGGCTACCGCCCAAAACGAACCAAAAACCCACCACGGCTGCCATATAAAAGACTGCCTATCCAGGAAGATAAGTCGCAATTTCAGAATAATTAGTTACACGTATTGAGTTGAATCATTTGAGCTAAGGCGGCATCTTTTATTTCGCACCACCCGTGGACCAGCCACCTCGCAGGGCGGAATTTGATAATAATATTCACTATTCTTCAGTTGAATTGATCTAAAACATTTGTGCTATGTTATCAAAGCTTAGATAAAACTAAATAATTCTCGGATTTATGCGTGCGATGGCAAGACAAGCCGCCCGGCAGAGGGATCGTTTTGTCTGGATTATTCTTTGCTTTCCCGCTTAAGGCTGGCAAGCTGTTTCTTTGTAGCAATGGCAAAGATAATGAAGGTTAATAAACGTTGGGCTGGATTTCAATCTTACATTTCAGAATGAACTTTTTATCTTATTCCAAGTGCGATAGTTCTTATTCATTTTGAAGCTGATCATTTTCATGTCAGATTAGGACCTTTTAGTTCTAATCCTTCTATCCATTTGGTATTCTGCCCAAACCCGATTTACTTTCCTCTATTCACTACCTGGCCAGTGTGCAGGGAAAGAGTATTGAGCTTTCAGCAACTCAGGACAATATTTCTAAAATGTTCCTACTCCCCGTGACATCAGAATAGCAAGAAGTGGAATGATGAAAATAGCGATCATCTCCAACATGATAATAACCTTCACTTTAGCAGGTACTTTTAAGATATCATCATCACTTCCACCCTTTCTGTTCTTAATGAAATATATGGTTGGAATAATGGATAAAATTAATGCGCCTACAAAAAGAGTGAGTTTGGTATGAAAGATCCAGTTTCTTGAAAAGAGCTCGGCAGCTCTACCAACCACAAACCACTGCAGTAAACCTGTAGCCAACGCAACTAGTGCAGACATTCCATACATCAGGTCAATTCTTGCAAGCTTCTTAATCACAGCTCTGCTTACTTCCTTTTTTACCAATATTTGCTCAGCGAACAGAGCGCTCACCATTCCAAAGATTCCTATGAAATGAAAATATTTAACAATAATATCTATGTTCATCGTTTATAAATTTAGTCTGTATAACACAGGAAATCCTAAAGGGTTTAGCGATTATGTAAATATTAGGATTCATTTGTTGAAAAATTATTTGTTTTTTTTCAATCGGCATGCAACGAATCACATTTACATCTGTCCTTAGGGTGAATTTTTAATCATGAAAAAACATTAACCCAAACTTTTAATCATGAAAAAGCATTTTAATCTATTATTAACCCTATTTCTATTATCAACACTGGTATCTGCTCAGGAAGGTGGATTCCAGTATCTTTTTGGTCAGAAAGACCTCTCCTTCTCGGGTTTTGGAGGACCAATTGAAGAACTCTCTCTCATTGACGGAGATCTCGCGTTCTGCAACGGCGGAGGAGGCGCACTGATTATTAATCAAAGTTTCTTCATCGGAGGTTATGGTATGGGACTCTCATCCCGCAACGATGTACCAAACCTGTATGGCCTGAATGACTACCATCTTGATTTTGGTCATGGTGGAATGTGGTTCGGTTTCATTAACAACAGTCGCGATATGGTACACTATGGTGGAAGTATTAAGCTGGGTGCCGGTCAGATTTCCATCCGGGAATTTAACGATTGGCACCATGAATATGCCGCGGATAACATCGTTGTAATTAATCCAACATTTGAAGCGGAAGTAAATGTAACCAGCTGGTTCAAAATGAATATGGGACTAGGCTACCGATTGGTTGGTAGTGTCAATAAACATGATAAGACCTATATTGAAAATGAATATTTCAATGGCTTCAAGAGCAGAGATTTTAATAGTCCAATGTTAAACATCTCATTCCTGTTCGGCTATTTCAGGTAGCAAAGTAATCCCGCAAAAACCTACATCATGAAAAAATTATTATTATCCATGCTGATATTGGTATGCAGCTTTGCGAGCTATGCCATCACACCTGACGGGAAATACACCATCAGCGGAAAACTAAAGGACCAGGCTACCGGTGAAGATTTGATTGGAGCTACAGTTTATGTAAAGGAGCTGAAGGCCGGAACCATCTCAAATTTATATGGTTACTTCACACTCAACCTGAAACCGGGTACTTATAATGTAATCTTCTCATACATTGGATACGAGTCCATCGAAAAAGAGATAAATCTCAACAACGATCAAACATTTGATATAGAACTGCCGGTTTCGAAGCAAACCCTTGGGGAAGTACAGGTAAATGCCGATAAAGCTAATTACAACATTTCGCGCAACGAAATGAGTGCTATTAAAATGCAGAGTAAAACGATAAAACAGATTCCTGCATTTATGGGTGAGGTTGATATCATTAAGGCAATTCAGCTGTTACCAGGTGTAAATTCAGTGAGTGAAGGTTCATCCGGATTTAGTGTTCGCGGAGGTAGCACTGACCAGAATCTGATTTTACTTGATGAAGCCACCGTTTACAATGCATCCCATCTCATGGGATTTTTTAGTGTTTTTAACAACGATGCCATTAAGGATGTAAAATTATACAAAGGAGATATTCCTGCCCGCAATGGTGGCCGTTTATCATCCGTGCTTGATGTAAGAATGAAAGATGGTAACCAAAAGAAGTTCAGTGGATCCGGAGGCATCGGAAGTATTTCAAGCAGATTAACCCTTGAAGGTCCAATCGTGAAGGATGAGTCATCATTCGTTGTTTCAGGCAGGAGAACCTATGCCGACCTGTTTCTTCCACTAGCAAAAAACAAGGATATCAGGAAGAACAAATTATATTTCTATGATCTGAATGGCAAGGTAAACCACAAAATAAACGATAACAACAGGTTGTACCTGTCCGGCTATCTCGGACATGATATATTTAAAAATGAGTTCTTCCAGATGGGCTTTGGTAATACAACCGCCAGTATTCGCTGGAATTATCTCTTTTCAAAACGACTCTTTTCAAATTTCACGCTTATTTACAGCGACTTTGATTACAGTTTGGGAGTGCCTGAAGGCACTGCAAACTCTTTTGAGTGGACGTCTCATCTCAAAGATCAGGCTCTAAGACTTGACTTTGGTTATTATCCAAATATCAACCATGCAATTAAGTTTGGTGCATCCTCCACCTTTCATACTTTCGAGCCGGGATATGCTGAAGGACTGGGTGATGAAAGTTTGTTCTCAGAGTTGGAACTACCACATAGCTACGCATTGGAAAGCGGTTTATATGTCTCCAACGATCACAAAATCAGCACACTTCTTTCATTTAAATATGGATTACGCCTCTCTGTTTTTCAAAATTTCGGTAAAGGAGTATTCTACTCTTACGATCAATCGGATCCTGTTCAATACACCATTGAAGATGCGCAGCATTACGATAAGGGCGAGTTGATCAACACCTATATGGGATTTGAACCAAGGTTCGGCATGAACTGGCAATTAAGTGAAGTTTCATCTGTAAAGGCAAGTTACTCACGTACCAAACAATATGTACACCTGGCTCAGAATTCAACTGCAGGAACTCCACTGGATGTTTGGTTCCCATCGTCGCCTAACGTAAAACCACAAAGTGCCGATCAGTTTGCCCTTGGTTACTTCAGGAATTTCATGAATAACCAGTTGGAAGGATCTGTCGAAGCGTATTATAAAAAGATGGATGATGCCATAGATTTTAAAGATCATGCTTCCCTCCTGCTGAATGAGCATTTCGAAAGGGAACTTAGATTTGGGAAAG